>CERN01025215.1_pt1 | contig 32321 bp, 48 predicted proteins | sample 530761 | NCBI WGS metagenome assembly CERN01 (sample SAMEA2620947, study PRJEB7988) | marine metagenome | isolation source: saline water (ENVO:00002010), including | reverse complement strand
GTAACTTATCTAATCTATCTTGATCTTCTAACATTTTATCAGCTAGTCTTTCTAAATGTTTAGATTTTGTTCGATCATAATCATTTACAATTTTATTATGTTTCTTTTTTTTAAGTAATGGAATTCTTTTTTTCATCGTTTACCGCCATGATATTCTTTAGCGTGTCCTTCTGAGATTAATGTATTATTAACACTTATTTTTTCTGTTAAATTAAAACTTGAAAGGAATATTTCTCCTAAACACCTACCATATTTACCTACTCCATGAGAAACTAAAATAAACTTATTATCATAATCTTTTAATAACTCAATCAAACGAGCTTTAGCAGCTAAACCTTTAACTTTTTCTTCTTTATCTCTAGTTCTTGATTCCCAAGCATCCATCCCATGCATTCTAATTCTTACTTTTTTTAAAGTATCAAATCCTAAATCAACTAAGGCATCTACCGTGTCGCCATCAACTACTCTATCTACTGTTGCTTTATAAGTGTACATAATATTTATTTTCTTGATACTAGACTATAAGGATCATCATCATCATCTTTAGAATCACCTAATCCTAATTTTTCTAGTTGTTGTTTCTGGTAATCATCCATTTCCCATTCAACATTACTTTGGTAAGTAGGAACATGGTCTTCAATACCTTTAATCTGTTTGTCACTAAATATATCTCCAACTTGTAAAAAATAATGATTATAACAAAGTAACTCTATATTTTCTTTACGATAGTTATTTTTATTATTATCTTTAAAATTAAGTAATAATGGAATTTTATAGTCACTTACTCTACGTTCATGAAAACTACATACTGAACATTCTTCCTTTAAAAAACCTTCAGTGATTAATCTATACTTTAATTTATCTGGGCTAAATGATGAGGCATCTATTCTACCTTCAATTATATCAAGTAGAGCAGGTTCAGGTCCACCTGCTCTTAAGAATTTAGGTATACCCTTACCAGCTTGGTTTTTATGTTGTTCAAATAAGTTAGGATAACCTTCTTCAGTAGCATCATAAGTTTTAGCCCACTTTTTATAATGAATATAAGATACATGCAAGTAACGAGCTGCTGCTTTATTACTCAATGTTTGAGACATAGCAGCTAAAATTTGTTCTTTACTTAATGGTTTTGCACTGGGCATTTAGTCATCTAAAATTATAGTCTCGTTAAATGTATGATCTCCTTCTCCAAATTGCACGTTTAATGCTTTTTTTGGTTTAGCGTTACTACAATTAACACAGACTTTATAACCATACATTGTAACTCTTAATTCAGGCATATCCTCCCCACATGAAATACATGGGATCATCTTCATATTTTGAGGTATCTTCGACATTTATTAATCTTTGAGGATACATATTATAGATTTTTGAGGAATTTATATAATTGTTTTGGTGTTTTTATCATATGAACTTTTCCATCTTCAGTTCCTATACCTAAAAGTTCTCCATCTTCAGCAAAACGTTCACAAATCCACCACCAAATAATATCAGCTTTATCATACCCAACTAACATAACAATTAAATTTTCTATTGCATGGTAATAGTTCTGAGTGAAGCCTAATAAATCAATTCCATAGTCTTCATGCAACTTATTATCAGAAACAAAGGTCTTATCTAGAGTACTAATAGTATCTATAAATAATAATTCTTCTCGTTCTGCTTCAGATTTAGGAGATTCCTTAATAGTTACATTGTCACCTACAAGTTCTCGTAAAGGTTTTAATATATTTTCATTTTTCATCATTTAGAAATAGAAAAAATACTTAAAAATTGTTTTAATTCCATTTTTTTCCTTTTAGCAAATAATTTTGCAGCTTTTAGTCTACTAGAAGAATAAATTATACTAATAGGTTCTTGTTTTTGATCATTTTTTGAGTAAAAAAAGTATTTAGCCATTTGGTAAAAATTTATTTAATAATTTAGAATTATCTACAGGATTATGAGCTGCATGTTCTCCCCATTTAGTAGCAAAAAATTGATGTGCTAATTGTTCTTTAAGAGTAGATTCAGCATCTTGTTCAGGTGTTTTACGAGTTGCGGCACCTGCGAAATGATAAAAATTAACATATGCTCTTTTCATAATAAAATTATGATATTCACATTTTAAAAAGAAATCCCAATCAACTACATGAGGAGAAGGATACATAATATCCCAACCACCAACAGCTAAATAATCATACTTACTCATCATAAAAGGTAATGTAGAACCATTTAATTCAGCTTGTTTATATTGTGTGTCTTCAAATTCCCAATATTTTTCCAAATCAAAATCTTCAGGTGATTTTCCTAAATCTTTAATTATAAATTGAGAGAACATTGAAGGTTCAGGTTCAATTTGATTAGGAGATACTACTACACCTTGTTGTCTAAACGGTAACAATTTTTCGTCCCAATTACGCGGGAATACGTTGTCATCATTAACTACTAAAATAAAGTCATGTGTTGCGTTGTAAACACCCCAATTCGTTGCTATAGGCAAACCTTGATTATCACCCAAATCTAATACTACAACATTAGGATATTTATCTAAAACTGGTTGGTTTAATTCTAAAAAACCATCTACAACAACAATAATTTCATTATCATTGACTTGACCTTCAAATGCTGATTTAAGACATAAATCTAGATATTCCGGTTCCTTATAAGTAGGAATAATTACACTAAAACTCATACCTTGCTCCAATCAACCACCGGACTTAAATATTCGGTTTCTACGTGAGTTAAACAACCAGGAATACTAGAAACTAAATTACTACCTTCCTGCCATAAACGAGTAAATTTATTATGATCATCTGTAAAACCACGATCTAAATCACAATATTCTCTATGGATAGATAAATGTTTCTTAAATGTATTAAATTTACAAGCATAAGTATTTGTAGTTGATGGAGTAGTTCTCCAGTGAGTACTTTTAGTTACTAAAATTGTACTTTGAAGATTTTCATACATAGGTAGGAAATACTTATCAGAATGATCATATAATGTAAGATAATCAAGATTCATTTGGTTAAATCCTTCTAACATTATTTTTACCCAATTAGAAGTATGTATATAATCATCTTCTAAAAAATATATAATATCATCTTCTGGAATGTCTTGTTTTGCTACATGATTAACTACATTAAGAAAACTTCTAGCATCATCACCTCCTTTTAGTTTAACTATATCATTATATCTATTATTATATTTGTTAATAAAATGATCCTCATCAGGTTCACCATCAAACATAATAGTAAGTTTTACATCTTTTTTATGCTTACTTAGGGTTTTAATTAGATTTTGAAAACATTTTTCACGTGAAAACCATTCTGGTCTACTTTTTCCTACTGAATTAGAGGAAAAATTACAATGTCTTTGATAAATGTGTATCATGATAAAAATTTAATATATTCTTGTCCAAAATTGTCAATAACGAATTGTTCATCTTCTCCTGTGGTAGAATGCATATCAGTTCTTCGTTTAAACTCATCTGCATCCCTTTCTCTTTCATAAAACCATTTATTATATTCTGCATGGTCTGGGTTATTAAAATTATATTCAGATATGTCTACTACAAATCCAGGAGTTATTTTAACTGAACGATAACCTGAAGATATATAATGGGTGTTTAGTTTATCTCCAACAAAAGTATGAGGCCAATTAGAAAATGCTTCATGCCATAAATCAAATTTATCTAATCTAAAAGCAGCAAAGAAAATTGTATCATAAATTTCTAAATCATTAAATAATTCTTTAGAGTCAAAATATGGGTCAAATGTTTTTTCCATTGAGAAAAACCCAGGTTTTCTTTCACGTTGTAAACCTAATGATGCAATTTTAGGATCTGTATCAAATATTTCTAGACATTGATCAAACCAATCAGGTTTTGATGGGGAAAACCAACCATCATTATCTAATAATAAAATATGAGTAAAATCTTCTGGTTGGAAATATTCTGTAAGCAACATCCAAGCTCCACCTACTCTTAGATTTTCTTCTGGGAAGATAAGGCCTAAATCATATTTTTCTTGGTTTTCTTCTAACCATTCTCTAGTTCCATCAGTAGAACCATTATCACAAACTATAACAGTACTACCTTCAGGTCTTACTTTATTAAGTAGTTCAATAGTACCTTGTGTATAAGATTGCCTTTGATATGCAACTATAAAAATTAATAATTTATTTTCCATATACCACTCCGGCTTTATTATAAATGCCTTCAATTAAGGTAATAACATTATATGTTTGAGCCAAATTAAAATCTTTTAAATTTTTATAAACATCAGGATGGTTAGGACACGAACCTTGATAAGAACCATATGAATTAGGTTGATTTGCTTGGTCATATTTTTTACTAATTCTATCATATTCTGTAGTACTCCCATGACTTAAAAACGTTGCTGATTCTATTATATTTAGGGCTTTACCTCCTATTTTTATATAACCATTTGATCCTAATAATGAAATAGAACTTTCAATGTTACGTGGTTCTGTAGCTATTGTAGATTCAACAGTACCACCAAATTCACCATAATCAACTAGGGAATATACTGTATCTTCAATTACTCCATCTTTATGTTTAGTAGTATATAATTTTGTAGCAAGTACTTCTTTAGGGGCTCCAAGTAAATATTGTAATATATCCAAATAATGAATCCCAGTTTCATATAAAATACCTCCACCTACTTCTGGTTCACCTCTCCATCCTGAAAAGTATTCAAGTGGGCGTTGCCATCTTTGAGTAAAACTAAAGCCTCTAATTTCCCCTAATAATTTATCTTCAAGTACCTCTTTTAATAAGTGTACTGTTGGATTTAATCTAACTTGTAATACACAATAAGCAGTTTGCTTACTTTTTTCAGCATGTTTTTGAATAGCTTTCACATCTTTAATATTAAATGCTACAGGTTTTTCAATTAATACATCACATTTGTTAGATAAAGAAAATTCTGCTTGTTCTTTATGTAAAACATTTGGGGTAGCAATAACAATGAAATTAACATCTTCGTTTTTAATCATTTCTTGGTAATCAGTATAATATGATACATTATATCTTTTACCTAAACTTTTAGCTAATGTAGGTTGTATATCACAAACTGATGTTAATTCAAATTCTTCATTAGCTTCTATTGCTTCTATATGTCTTGGAAATATGCCTCCGCAACCAATAATTCCTACTTTATACTTCATCTGTTTGTGAGTTCTCTAATTCAACTAATTCTTTTTGAAGATCAGATTTAATTTCCATGAGTTTATCATATTCTTCTTCAATATCTAATTTATTGGGATTTGATGGATGATAATTCCAAACTTCTTCTATTACTGTATTAACAGCCAGAATATCTTCCATTAGTTCTCTTTTTTTATTCATACTTTTTTACTTTTGAAATAGTTTTCATTAATAAATTTAGCTTTAGCTTCTGCTATAGGACAATTTCCAGTTATTCCTAGTCTTTTAATTGCTGGTTGATCATAAACTACATAAGGATAATGACCATCTTTAGGACCTCTAAGTCCTAGTTCTGATTTAATTCCTGTCATATGAAGTTTCATTTGACTATAAGCCATTAAACAAAGAGGTTCTGCTAATCTAAAATTAAAACCTAAGTATTCATGATAATATTTACTAGTTTGACCTTGATTACAAATTGCTCTAATTTTAGAAGCATCTAATTTAGAATTTTTAGGAACACAAATCATTCCACCTTCAAAAGTATTTATATTTTTTGTTTTTTGGAATGAAAAAGTACCTACATCTGAAAGCATTCCTGCTAATTTACCATTTTGTTCTGCTCCAAATGATTGTGATGTATCTTCAATTACTACTAAATTATGTTTTTTAGCAATTTGGTTAATTTTATCCATTTCACATACTTGCCCATATAAATGGACAGGCATAATAGCTTTTGTTTTAGATGTAATGGCGGCTTCAATTAAATCAGCATTAATTAAATAATCTTCTTCATTAATATCTACAAATACAGGTTTAGCACCTGATACAATAATAGAAGTTACAGTGGAAATAAATGTAAATGGAGTTGTTATAACTTCATCATCAGATTTTAAATCCATAGACCATAAAGCAGCTATTATAGCACTACTTCCATTATTAACTGCAATACAGTCTTCTAAGTCAAAGCGATCTTTAACATAATCTTCAAAAATATTTCTAATTACTACAGGCATTATTTTAATGTTTTTTGGTACCAACTAATAGTTTCTCCTAAACCACGTATATAGTCAGTAAGTTGATAATTAATAAGTGATTTAATTTTTTTATTACTAGCTATATGACATTCTACATCAGCTTTTCTAGCTGGCTTATAGATTATATCTTTTACTTTATAATCCATTCCTTTCATAATAGTACAAATATCTTCTACAACTTCTTTAATAGTAATTTGACCATCTGTAGATATATTTACTGATTCTTTAGGAGATAATTTATCATAAACCTTTATAATAGCATCTACAGTATCATGTACATAAATAAAATCCCTACTTTGTAATCCATCACCCCAAATTTCTGGTGATTGACCATTAATTAAGTTAAACATAGTAACAGGGATTACAGCAGCCAAGGGGGGTTTTGCATTTTGTCTAGGACCATAATTATTAAATGGTCTAACTATAAAAGCATCTAACCCAAAACTATCAACCCAAGATTCTAATGCCTTGTCAGCACCTACTTTTCCAGCAGCATATGTTGTTTTTGGATTTAAAGGATGATCTTCATCCATAGGTTCATAAACAGCACTACCAAATACCTCTGAGGTAGAGAAATGAACTAATGTTTTAAACTGATTTTTACGTTGCAGTTCTAAAAGATTAATAATAATATTTGTATTACAATGAAACCCATTAGAAGGATTCATAAATGTATAATTAATTGGTTTTGTGGCACAATTAAAAACTATATCAATGTCGTGTTTGTCAAATATATATTCTAAAGAAGTATAGATTTCACAATCATCTTTATAAAGGATAATTCCTTTTTTAAAAGCATCTTTTAAATTATCTTCATCTCCAAGAAACATATTATCTACTACAATTACCTGTTTTGCTTGTTCTGTAAGTAATCTATCAACTAAATGACTACCTATAAATCCAGCTCCACCTGTAACTAAGATTGTACTATTTTTTATTTTAGGTCTGGCTATCATAATTTATCTCCAACTTTTAAATTAGCATCAGTTTCATAATCAGTTACATATAAAGAACCATCTACAGTTTTAATTACAAAACACTTAGTATCAAAAACTTCAACTATTTCACCTTGTTTAGCATTAGAGTAAGATATTCTACTATCAAAGGGTTGAGCTTTCCATATCGTTACATTTTTAGTAGGGGTAAAAGCTCCAGGGTAAGGTTTAGTAACCGCTCTTATAAGATTGTATATTTCTTTAGTAGTAGATTTCCAATCTATCATTCCATCTTGTGGGGTACGTTTTGGATAATAGGTAGCTTTAGAATGGTCTTGTTTAATTAAAGAAACAGTATTATTAAGTATTAATGTCAAATTCTTTTCAAGTAATTTTCTTAAGCAGATTTGAACCTTATAATACGAAGTTTTAATATCATCCCACTCGTTTAAATCATATTCCATGTAATCAATTATATCACCGGAATCAGCTCCAGGATCTAAATAAAATAGATGTATAATAAATTTAGTTTTACCTTCGATTAAAGACCAATTTTGAGGGGACCTTCCTCTACCCTTAGGAAGCAATTCAGAGCTTCCATGAGCTCCTAAAGCTCCTAATTTTAAACTTTTAATAATACTGTCAGGGACAAGTCTTTGCCATCCAAACACCATTAATAAATCAAATTTATTTGTTTTGAAAAACATGATGTCCCTTTCCCCTTTTAAATTAAATCTTTCAGGGTAATAAATAGGAATATTATGTTTTTTTGAAATATCTGTAAAATCCTTATACCCTGATACATTAAATTTTACTGCTTGCTCGGGGGTAAGGGATATGATATAATCTATTCGGGTACCATTATTTAATAAATGGGTTAATAATTCATAACCTGATTCGATACAATTTATAAAAGCTGTTGTTTTCATTTTTAGTAGTTTTCTAAGGTAGTTTTATTATACCACCAAACTGGGTGTGTCAAAACGTATAATTTAGGAGTATTTTTTTGCAGCCATTCAAACATATCACCCTCCCTCCACCTTGCACCAGAATCAGAAATATATTTCATGTTTTGAGTAAATACGGGGAAATAACTTTCATACTCTATGTTAAATTTTGTAATGTTTTCAGGGGTTATTTGAATTTCTGTTCTTGTAGGTTCATGGGTTGAAACACCCTTAATTTTAGTTTGAAAAATAGAATTAAATGAATTAATTTCTTGTTGGACGTAATCATTTGGGTGTTCAGACATACAGAAAGCAAAAGCGGGCTCTTGGTGAAGTCCAATTTCATGGCCTAAATTTTGGATTTTTTTTATTATGTTATAAGAATTATACTCTAAAGGGTTATAGTGTCTAGAGTGTAGTCTAATAAAATATGATGAAGTAACACCTAACTGGTTTTCAATTTCAGCTAACTTTAAAGCTCCCTCTAAGGAAAAATCAATATCATGTCTTAACATAACTACCCTGTCATGTTTAACAATTTCATTATACTGTTCACATCTTAGAAAAGTATATTCTTTATCTAAAGCTAGTTGAATTGTATTTTTATAGTGGGTATATGTAAATCCTGAGTCGTTCATTTAATTATTTCTTTTATTTGGTTTATTATTCCTTTTGGAGAATAATACTCTTCCATCCATTGGATAATTCCTTCATACATTTCAATTAAAATTTCATTAGGTAAATTAATATATGTTGAAATAATAGAATTTATTTGACTTGGATCTGTTTCTAAATCTACAAAAGGTAATATAGGTTCACCAGTTAATTTTACAATAGCTTCATGAGTATTATGCAAAGTACAAAAAACTATATTAGAAGTTAACACAGCTTCAATAGCTGCTACTCCATATGTTCCCCAATCATTAAATTGATCTATATAAAATAAGGATTTCATTTTATATTCTATTACTTTAGGATGAGAAATACCATGATCAGTAATAAACTCAACATTATTTGGAAGATTGACTAACTGGTTTGTTATAATATCTGTACCTTTAGTATGTGTGTTTGATGGTATATGTGAAATTAATCTTTTAGGTAATTTAAGTTTATTTTTAAAATTATTAATAAGTTTTTCTTTATTAAAATCAATATAATTATAAACTAAAAAAGGTAAATCATTTGCTTCTTTATTGGATATTTTATATAAATCAAAAGCATACAGATGTTTATAGATTTTATTCCTTAAAGGATGATTATTATAAAACTGACTATTTGCTCTATAATGAGATCCAGGGTGCCAGATTATAAATTTTTTATCTAAGTTAAGTAAATCTAGTCCTAGTAAATTACTAAATTCTCTTAAAGTTCTATACGTATTTCCTATAGGATGCCCTTCTTCTGCAAATATTATAACGTCGCTTTTTTTTAAAAAATGTTTAGCTTCTAGTTTTTGTGTTTCATTACATTTTTCTAAATCATAATCATGTTGAAGGTTATAATTAAAGGGATGTGGTCTATAACAAATAGATCTAGCTTCTATATCCTTACTATGCTTATTTAAGCAATAAGTATATTCAGTAAGAACATTAGCAAAATCATTTTCTGCTAAAAAACTTATCTTCATTTGTTATCTTTTTTTACTTGGGCTGGGTTACCATAAGCTATTTTACCTGGGAGGATAGATTTAGTAACTACAGAACCTGCTCCTATTAAAACATCCTTACCTACAGTAATACCACAAAGTATAGTTGAATTAGCTCCAATAGCACAACCTTCTTTAAATAAAGTAGGTCTAAAGTTTTCTCTAGCCCATTCTCCTTTAGCTTTAGGGTAAATGTCATTAGTTGTTATAGTGTTAGGTCCTAAAAATACATTATTTTCTAAAGTTACACCTTCATATAATAAACTATGATTCTGTATTTTACAATTATCACCTATAATTACTCCTATTCCTACATGAACTCCTTCTCCAATAACACAATTATCACCTATTTTAGCTCCTTTACTTATATGTGAAAAAGCCCAAACTTTAGTATTATTACCTATAGTAACTTCTTTATCTACAATAGCAGTTTTATGTATAAAATTACTCATTACTCACTTACAGCTTTACCTTTCATTTTTTCCCAATCACGTTCAGGTCTTACCTCAAGATTAGTTTTCCAACCTGCTTCTAAAGTATGCATTGGTGTGCCTAATTCTTTACCTAATGTAATTAAAGCATTTACATCTTTAGGAAAACATACACCACCATATCCTAATTTACCATCAGGTCCTGGAACGTGTAGATGACTGTCTCCAATTCTACTATCACAAACAAAACCATATAAAGCATCATCCCAATTAGTACCTAAAGCATCACTTATACGTTTAAATTCATTCATAATAGATACTTTAGTAGCAAAGAAAGAATTATTCATGTATTTAGTTAATTCAGCAGTAGTAGCATCTGTATGAATATAATGACGATTCATAAAACGTTCAGCAAATAACTTTTCTACTTTTTGAGTTAAATTTTCTTCTCCTCCAAAAATAATTCGAGCTTGAGTTAATGTATCCAATTTAGCAGTTCTTTGAGTTAAAAACTCAGGGCAAAATATAATATTAAGATGTGGATACTGTTCTTGTAATTTTACTGTTGTGCCCGGTAAAACAGTAGATTTAATTATATAAATAGGACCTTTTTTAGCATGGTTAAATACATTTTCAATATAATAACTATCCTGTGAACCATCTTTTTTCATTGGTGTAGGAACACAAACAAAAATAAAATCACAATCATGTACCTCCTCTAAAGTGTGCATACTTTTTAAAGGATCAACATCAAATATTTTAACTTCAGCTGTAGGGCTAAAAGCAAAGGCTTGTGATTCACCCACAAATCCATTACCTAATACCCCAACTTTTTTCATTGGTTTTCTTCTTCTTTCAATTATATCTCTCATAACTTTTCCAAATTGTTAATGTAATTTAATAATCTATCTTGGGGTTGCCAATCTAATCTTTCAATAGCATCATTATTTTCTCTAAGTGTTTTTCTGTAGTTACCTGATTGATCTGGAAGGTAGATGCAAGTAGTTTCAAATTTATTTTTAAACATTTGATATACCTCATTAAGAGAATAATTACAACCTGTACCTAATTCCCAAGCATCTTCATGTTTAATTGATTTCATTCCTACTCTCCATAAACCATCTACAATATCATCTACATGAGTAAAATCTCTTCGTTGTTCCCCATCACCTACAATTGTAATAGGTTCATTATCTCTTATTTGTCTTCTCCAAATTCCAATAACTGCAGCCCAGTCACCATCAATTACTTCTTTAGGACCATAAACATTATAAAATCTTACTATTTCAATGTCAATCCCATATGTTTTTCTATACATTTTACAAACTTCTTCACCAAGGTATTTATACGCTGCATAGGGAGATTGATATGGATCATGGTGTTTTGATGAAGAACCAGCATATACTAATTTTGCATTAGTGATTCTTGCAAATTCACACATTTCTTGTGTACCTACTGTATTAGCTAAAAATGTAGCTGTAGGATTATTAAATGAGGGTTGTATTCTAGATAACCCAGCAAGGTGGTAAATTAAATCATAATTTTGATGTAGGTTTGATTGGGATCTTTTCTCTTCAACTTTACCTATAATATATTTACATCCTCTTTGATGATTTTTTTCACTCCCAGTAGAATAGTCATCTAAAGAATGTACTTTATGACCTTCGTTTAATAATCTTTTTATTAAATTAGTACCAATAAATCCAGCTCCTCCTGTAACTAATATTCTCATAATATGCTAATTTTACCTCTTAATATATCCCAAAACATCATCCAGTCTGAAAGTTTAGCTTTAACAGGGTCTTTAAATGCTGCTGGTTCATTTTTTTCAAATAAATAATGACCAGTCCAAGCAAATGGGTAAATTATAAATGGTATTATAGGAATTAAATACCACAACCAATGATAAAATATTAAAGAGGTAATTATTAAAGTTACCCATTGACCTAAAAAATGTATTCTAATACAATTTTTGTTTTGATGTAATGTAAGATACATCTGATAATATTCTTTTAGTTTCATTAGAGTGTTTCGTAGTAAGAATTTTGTTTTTCTTGTCGTTTTATATCTTTAGGATGTAATAAACACCATTCTTGGTTTGGAGGTAAATCCGCATGAGTTTTATATCCAGTTAATATTTCATGTACTTTATTTACCCATTTTATTTCTGCGTTATTTCTGTATATTCTCCATTGATAATCCGGGAAATTTACCCAACCCCTATCATCAACCATCCAACCCCATTTATTAATATGTTCTTGAGTTAAACCTGAAACTGTATTAATTCTAGGTACTCTAAGTACATCTACATCATTAGCTTCTAAAAGTTGAGGTATAGCTGCCAAAATATACTCATTTACCATTTCATCAGCATCAATCTGATAAATATAATCACCATTACATAGACTTGTAAGATGATTTTTCATATTGGCAAAATGCCCATCAAATTTATAAGGATGCCAAATAAAATCGGGATATGTAACTACTGAGTGGGCTCTTAAATAATCTTCTACTGCTTTAGATCCGTTTTTAGAATCATATAATATTACAATTTCATCTTCTTCTCTTTTATTTTCAATTAAAAAAGGAAGTAGTTTTTGAATCTCATTTGATTCATTACAAACTGTAATTGCAAAGGAAATTTTCATGATTTTTCAAACACTCCAATATAATCCATAGCTTCTATAAAATCAGTTTCTTCAAAGTGTTTAATGGTTTTCATATTCATTTTCCACTTAAAATCTTTACCTTTAGCTTTAAATTTTTCTGATTCTTCTTTATCCATTAAAGTAGCTTTTACAGCTGCCCATCTCCAATTTTCTCCATTTGGACCATCAGCAAATACCATTCCTTTTTCTTTAATGTTAATAGTATTAGGTATCCAAATTAATCCTGTTTCTGGATCTTCCCAAGAAATATCTTTATATAACTCTGGGAGTGTGACTAGTTGTTCTTTATGGAATTCTGAATCTTTTTTCATTAGACTATTAGTCCAAAATCCACAAGATAAGCTTAAATAATTTGTAATTTTATCGTTAATTTCAGTTTTATAACATAAATCCCCTCCTGATTTAGGGCAATCTATTATTTGATCATAATTCATAGTTACTTCTTTTTAGGTAATTTTAATTTTGGTAAGTTCATCTTAGGCATATTTAAAGGAACTTCTTTAGGTAATTTATCAAGATATTCACTTAATAGCCCATCAAACTTAGTATGCATTGCTTCCCAACTAAATTTTGTTTTACTTAAATGAGCTTGACGTTTACCTAGTTCTTGATATTTTTTATAATTTTCAAATGTGTCAACAAATGCTTTACCAACTTCGGGATGAGCAGGTGAGAACCATTTAGAATCTTCAAGAATCATTTTTGGTACAGCTGCACTTTTATGGACATTAGTTAATGATCCTTTTAACATAACATTAAATTCAGGATTTAAAAAATCCATATGGCCACTATATCCACTTACAATAATTGGTTTTTTACTTAAACTAAACTCAAGTAGAGGGCGTCCAAAACCTTCACCTTTAGTTAAACTAACCATAGTTTTTACTTTAGGATGATTATAAAGTAAATTCATTTCAACATCTGAAAGTTCACCATGTAACAAATATATATTAGGAAGGTTTTTAGATACAACTGAACTTTTCAATTGGGTAATTTTTTTAAGGATTTGATCTCTATCTACATAAGATGCTCCCGCACTTGAAGTTTTTAAAATTAATGCAGGTTTATTTTTTTTATTTTTAAAAGTTTCATAAAAAGCTTTAATTAATAACCCTATATTTTTTCTATCTTCACCCATATTACCTTGCATCCAATGTCCTACTGAAAGATAGGCATAAGATTCTGGAATTTCATTTATATCTGAAATTAGGGGAGTAGCTTGCTTAGTATAAATTTGTTTATCTGTTAATGGGAAATAAGTAGATAAATCAGCTCCTTCAAATAACACTTCAAGTGGTTTTGTTATTTTAACTATACCTACTTTTTGTTTAGTTTTTTCATGGATTTTATCAAATTGAGAATCTAAAAATACTTTTTTAGAGTGTTCTGAGGATACAAAATTTAAATCCATTCTTTCCATACCTTCAACCCAAGTAGGATCTACCGCTGTAGTTTCCATCCCAGCAGTAAAACCTATATTAAATCTTCCAACAGGTTGGAATTCATTAGGTACTGTAATTTGAGACCAAACATCAGGTTTAGGCATTTTACCTTGCTGCCATTCTAAAGGTGCAATATAATCTAATAAAAATTTCCATTGTGAATGATCTTCACAAAACCCAAAAGGAGTAGTACCCCATCTTTGAGAAAGTAATTTAACATCATACTTATCACTCTTAATAATAGATTTAATTAAATCACGACTACGAGCTCCATAACCAGAGTATGTGTCAAAAGGGGAGGATATAATGAATAGTGGTTTTTTCATTCTTAATATGTATTCTTTAATTTAATATAACAATTTATGGGGTACTCTATCTTCTTTAACTTCATTAGTATTAATAAATTCATAATTTGGACGAGGTTTCCAACTTTTAAATAACTTATCAACGCTATCCATTACTCTTTTTGCCATTTTAGGAGAAGTAAATCCAGCTTCTTCACTATGAGCCCAATCATAACCTTCTTTTCCTATTTTTTCTCTTTCTTCACGAGTCATATTATATAATGAAGTAATATGAGTTACAGCATCTAAGGGATTACATCTATCATCCCAAATATATGGAGTTTGAGGTGAACCTACTAAGGAAAGATTACTTGGGTATACTGGAAATGCCCAATTACCACATTTTGTATATTTACCTGTATGGTTAGATGGGAAATCAGAATCAAAATCAATCCAATTTCCATCCTCATCTTCAAATCTCATTTGATCTTGCATCCCACCAGTAACATTAGCAATAATTGGGGTACCAGTTAATAAAGCTTCTGTTAATGATAATCCCCAACCTTCAGCAGATGATAATAAAATTTGAGCATCAGCTAAATTATATAAAGAATTCATTTGTTGAGTAGACAATTTTTGAGTAGAAAATTGAACAGTAGCATTATCTTGCCCAAAAATATAATTATGAACAGCTTGTAGATCTGTTCCATGTTCACTAATAAGTTCAGTATGAAGAATGAATAAACATTTATCTGCTTTTTCTTTAGGTAAAGTATCAAGGAAATATTTCCAAGCTAATAAAGCGTCTGGAATTGATTTGCGGCGAATATTTCTTGAATTGAAAAATAAAATAAAATCTTTTTCTTTACCTTTAGTAGCTTCATTTCTAAACTTTATAAATTCTTCAGAAGTTTTATCTAAAGGAAAGAACATTTTAGGATTTAAACCATGAGGGACATAATCAATAATTTTATTTTTTGATTTTTCCCCTAATACCATTTTATTGATATTAACTGTTTGCTTTGAAATCCCTAATAATGCATCACAAGATTCATAAAATGCTTTATTATACATTGGTGCAGGTAGATCATCCCAAATATTTAAATAAATAATAGGAGTTTTTTTTCTAATTTCATTCTCAATTGCAAACAACCAATCAAAATAACGTGGATCTGTAATTATAAAAACAGCATCTATTTTTTCTTCTTTAATTACGTGTCTTAAAACATCAGGATTACCATACCCATTAAATGGAATTATAAAACAGGAAGCATCTTCAATACCTATTTCTTTATTAGTTTCTTGACTTAAATCAAACTTTTTACCTACATCAGGATGGTTGATTGCTGAGCCTAAATTTACCCAATTATAATGGTGTGCAGTTTGGATTACAATTTCTTTTCCTATATGCCCTACACCTGATGGGAGACGAATATCGTCTGTGATCAACAAAATATTTTTCCGTTGATCCTTTGGTAAATAACCTTCTTTCATTTTTTAAAGTTCTAAATCGTTGTGGTTTGTAAGTTGTTTTCTAAAATCTTCATCTGTAAGATACAAATGAATAGCTCGATCAGCAAGTTTTTGGAACGAAAATTTTCTTCGAACACACTCGATTTTAAAAGATTCAAACAAATCCTTTTTGATTTTAACACTTGTTAGTGTCATATCTTTATTAGCCATAACATATTTAATTTATATTTGAATATACGTATATAATTATCCTTCAAAAGTCGCACTACATAAGTGAGTTTTGTAATAAGGACACCATTTACAATTATTATTTATTTTATAAGGCATTGGTTTTTGATTATAGCCTTCTTGGGTGAAACAATTATCTAAAAATTTATTTAGACTTTCAGTTGCTCTATTTATTGAAGTTTTCCCTGAGGGAGGTCTGAATTGTTGGACGCGTTTAATAGCAAAATCTTGAGATTCCCATAATTTACGTCTTACAATAAAGAATTCAATATCAATATTACTAATAGGAATATTATATTGTTGAGCAAAGAATTTTTTATATAAAACTAACTGGTATTGTTTAGATTTATCTTTTCTTTCTCTAGGGCCCCAACCTTTGGTTGAAGTTTTTATATCGATTATAACAAATTTTTCTGTATCTTCATGGTATAACACGACATCTAAATAACCCATGTATTTAACGCGTGATAAACGCGGATTAGGTGCTAATACAATAGGTACTTCACAACCTACTAATGACCATCCCCGTTTAGAAAAATATTTACCTCTATTTTTTTTAATATATTCTATAATAGCAACACCATCATCAAAAAATTCTCTAAGTTGTTCTGGAGATGAAAAATGTTCTTTATTATTTGTTTGATAAGCCTCAGCATAACAATTTCTTAAACGCTCTTCAAAATCATCTACTAAATTAATTCTATCAGCTTCAGCAGCACTTTTTTCATACATTACATCAAGATACATTTGAAGTGTTTCATGTAATGCAGTACCAAATGTCATATGAATACTTTGTTCACGAACTTTATGACCATCTCTATATTGTAATGCCCATTTTTTAGGACATTGAGTATACATAGATAATTGTGAATAAGAAATATTCTTCTCAAACGCAAAATTAACTGGTTCAGGAGGGTTATTTCTTATCTCTGTAACTATTTTGGGCAGTTTTTTCTTCTTAGCCAAATCTAATTATTTAAGTCGTAAATATACGAAATTTTTTTACGGTAACCAAATAAGTTACACATTTATTTCTCTTTTTATCCATTCAATTCTAGTACTATCTCCTTCATACTTATCTTTAAAATACGTTAATCTATTATTATAATAGTATATAGCTTCTTCGTAAGTAGTTATTTGATGATGTTGTAAAAATTCTAAATCATGAGAAACAAACCATCCAAAAGAATTAGAAAAATAAATACTACATACAGATAGATACTCAGGATTCCAATCAAACATTTTCCATTGATTACAATTTGGATCTAAAGGTGATCCTTTTTCAAATAAAATAGCATAATCATCTCTTACATCATATAAATTTAAACCTACTTCTAGAAAAGCAAACCCAAACTGGTTTTGTATGTCTTGACCTACTTTATATTCTTCTAAAGCATGATCTACTTTTTTATCTAAGCTAGGGAGTTTACCATATTTGGAGTAAATTTTCATTAAAGTTTTACTTGAAGCAATACCTACACTACTTCCAGCAATTTTTCTGTAATTATTCCATTCATGGGGTTCTCTAACAAACATACAAAGATAACCGCAATCATTATATGAATTATGTTTATTAACTAAATAAGTATCCCAATTGTCTTGAACAAAGAAATAATCATCTTCATTAAAAACATAGTAATCATAATCACTTTTATGTTTAGAAAAACAATCAGACCAAGCTCCATAGCTAATACCTATATTTTCTCTAATATTAATTTCTACTTCTGTACCTTGAATTTGTTTAGGAGTTATAGAAATTATTTCAGATAAATAAGAGTAGTGTTCTGGGATTATATTGAAATTAAATATAATCTTGGATAGGGTATGTTTTTTTGTTTGAAGAAGTTCAATTTGTTTTTTTAAAAAATACAATCTATCTTCTTTATATGCAGGAGATTCCATACGTCTTTCTCCTAACCAAAAACTAGTAACAAAACAAACTTTATTATCCATAAGTCATTGATTTAGTTGATATCCATTCCATTTTTACATATTTTCTTTCTCTAATTATTTTACTTTTCCAAGTAGTATAAAAACCTAGTTTTTCATATAATTCTTTTGCAAAATTATCTTCAAAAACCCATAGTGAAGCATAGTCCTTATCTTCAAGATAAGTTTCATAAGCCATTTTAGCATAACCACGTCTCCTAAAATTAGGATGTATATCACAACCAACTTCATCACCATTAGTTCTAATATAACCTAAACGCATCCCATGTTGAAAAATAATGTACCATTTAGGTTTAGTGCATTCAAACCAAATTCTACACTCTGGAAGAGTAAATGTTGAATCATTCTCTAAGTTATTTCTTGTAGAATCATCATTTCTGATTTCTAGTAAAAAAGGTAAATCATTTTCAGTTAAAGGTATTAAATTCATTATATAAATTTTGAAATAATTATATCGTGGGTGATTTGTGCATTATCTAATTGATCATTCCATAACATGCCTCCAGATGAATCTCTTTCATATTGAGAATTTCCCTTCCATTTAGGAATATATTTAACTATGTGTAAATCATCTTCAAATGCTTCTTCTTTTCGTTCAGTAAGAAAAATACTTCTATCTGGGAGTGATTTAAATCTATTAATAATTTGTTTTCTTTCCCAATTACCATGAGCATTAAATAATTCAGAAGAAGACCAAATAAATATTTTTTCTGTTGATTTAACTCTATTTACTCTTCTAATCCATTTTTCTTTAAATGTTGATAAAGGAATTATTTGGTCTTTAAATTCTACGTAATGGTAGATATTATCTTTAAAAGTAAGTTTAGATCTTGGGTGGGTATGTATCCAATGAATTTCTAAATCTAAATGATGACTAATAGGATAATTATCAGGTATATCAGCTTTATCATTAATAACCCTAACATTTCCACAACTATTTTTAAAATTTATGTTGCCTTTACTTTCTCCAAATACCATTTCAGCATTTAAATAAGTTTCATTGTGTTCACAAAACCTTAAATATTCTAAATCATCTAAAATTAAATTACCAATAGTAGGAGAATTATAAGAAGAATTAAATTTTTCATAAGTTCTCCAACCTAAACACGAATTTGATATTATAGAAAAATTATTTAAAGGTCCTTTATCAAAATTAAAAGGATAAGATGTGGTTTGAGAACCTAAAGTAATTTCTAAATAAGGGGATTTTAAAAAAGGTAAAACTACTGAAGATACTGAGAATGAATAATCAGTAAAAGATAAATTATTATGAGACATTATGTAAATTTCTCCTTCTAAATTCTTATCTTTAAGAATTACTTGAAGTGGAGTGTTTACCTCTTGTTTAGCAGTATAATGAATTCTTCCTCCATATGTAGCTTGAGTAATTTCAATCATTTCCATGCAAAAAGAATATCACCTTCAATATTCGTTATAAAATTATTTTGTCTTAATTTATTTATTAATAAATTTGTTTCTTTAGATTCTAAATCTTTATGTAACTCAATAACTATTTTTTTAACTACATTTAATAGAAATTCATTACTTAAAGAATCTATTATATCATACTCTCCTCCTTCACAATCTATTTTTAAAAAATCAATAGTTTTAAGATTTTTATCTTTAGTATATTTTTCTAAATTTATAGAATTAACTTGGTAGAATCTATTTGATGGGTTTGTTGTACTATTTTTTACTGATGATTCTGGGTCTAAGTAAAATGTAATTGGTTTATCTGTTTTACTAACGGCACAATTATTACCTATCACATTAGAAAAATTTGAAATAATATTATCTTTTATAGAATTAAATTGTTGTAATCCAGGTTCAAAAGTATGGATTTGTTTAGCATTTTTACAAATAGCATAGTAAGAAAAAATTCCTATATTACCCCCTATATCAAATACTATATCATTATCTTTAATATAACAATTTTCATTTTCATAAACTTTATTTAAGAAGATTTCATATATTGGTAAAGATACTCCTCTTTCATCTTTTTGATCATATTGATATGATTCAAGAATACCAAATTTATCAATTTGTTTTATTGAGGGGCATCCATCTACACTTATATAAAGTTTTAAAAGTGTTTGATAATCTTCACTGTAAATGGTAAATTCTCTTTCTAAAGAATCTATATCAGCATAAAACCAATATTCTGTATTTTGGGTAACTGTAAGATTACTTCTCCATAAATTTAATCCTGTATACCCATCACTAACTGTAACTATTAAATTAGTAGGATCTGGGAATAGAGAACGGAATACTAATCCTTTATGATTATTATAAAATTTAATAAATTCTACCATCCTTTTTTAATACAGTCTACAATATATTCTCTTTCTTCTTGGCTTACCCACCAACCAACAGGGATTGAAACTATACTTCTAATAATTTTATCTAATGTTGGAAGATGAGAACGATATTCAGTTACACAAGTATGTTTATCATTTCGTTCATGAACTTGAGATACTGTAATATTACACTCATCCATCCACTTATAAAAACCAGGACGGTTTTCTACTAACATAGAATAAATCCAAAATGCAGAATCATGACCTGGTTTACGTTCTAGAAGAGTTACCCCAGGAATATTTTGTAATTCTTTATCATAATAAGCAGCATTTGCTTTATGTTTAGAAACAATTTCGTCTAAATGTTTAAAGTTTTCAATTCCAACAGTAGCACAAACATCATTCATATGAAATTTAAATCCCCATTCTTCGATATCAGCTTCACAACGAAAATCTTTTCTATCTCCATCACGGTCTATCCCATACCAACGAGCTAATTTACCTCTATCATGTAATTTCTTATGAGGTGAAAGTAATAAACCACCATCAATTGAAGTAATATGTTTAATTGCTTGTAATGAAAACATAGTTAAATTACCATGAGTACCAATAGGTTTACCTTTGTAACTTGAACCAAATGAATGAGCTCCATCTTCAATTATAGCAGGTTTGAAACCATACATTTGGTATGTTTTATCTTGAATTTGTTTTATTCGATCTAAATCAATAGGATACCCACCCCAATGAACTAAAATAATAACTTTAGTTTTAGGAGTAATTTTACGAGCTAAATCATCAAGATCCATATTTAATGTTTTTGAATCAATATCAACCCATTTTAATTTTAAACCATTAGCTAATACAGGCCAATTTGAAGCTGTACAAGTCATAGCAGTAGTTAAAACTTCATCATCTGAAGTTAATCCAGGCCATTGAGAATCAGGAGATTTTAATAAATGTAAGGCTAAATGAAGTGCTGATGTGCCCGCATTTACAGTCTGAATATAATCATGGTTAAAATGGTTTTTTAATTGATTTTCAAACTCATTAACTTTAGGTCCTTGACCAATATAACCACTATTAAGAACTTTTGATACTTCTTCAGCAGCTGTAGGTGCCATAAAAACTTTAAATAAATCTATTTTTTTAGTCATCTTTGATAAAGTTATAATATTTAAAATCTTCTATATTATCTGGGTGGAGATGAATATGTCGGCTTAATTTATTATTTATTAGAATAGTAATATCTGATATTTCTTCTGGGGTCCCAAGAGGTTCTATAAACCAACGTAATTTTTCAAGATTTGGAAAATTTAAAACTCGAAAATTATTAATAATAACAGTTACGTTACAAGGTTTATTTGATGATTCATTCCACCCTACAAATACAATTTGATTTATTTTTGAATCATAAACAGGAACAGCCCATTGCATGTCTAAATTTAAAGCATGAAAATTAACTAATCTTATTTGATTACCATTCTGGGTAAGAAGTTTATGGTCCTTAAATAAAACTTTATTGTTATTTGCTGTATATATATCTTCAGTTCTTTTTTCAGTAGTTTTAATAGAAGCATTTTCTAATTCTTTTTTTATAGAATCACTAGTATAATTAAATGCTCTTTCATCTAAGGAAGAAATTTTAGCAGCATGAAAACATCCTAATCCCCATTCAATATTAATTTCCCCATAACCATCAGGTTTTTTATATAGTACAGCATCATAATCATCTAAAACCTTAGAATTATCATAAAATTCAGTAAAATCCTTATAATAAGCATCATATTCAGTCATATGGATTTTTTCGTAACCAAAAGTTTTAGCTAAGGAATATCCAGTAATTAATTGTTTATGTACTGGAAGATAGGTGTTCCCAGCTCCAAAAAAGATAGATTGAATATGTTTATTTTCAGGGTGAAACCATGGAGAATTTTGATACTTCCACTCAGTTAATAATTCATTATCTTTATCATAGATTGCCCAATCTACTTTTTCTTGCACATCCGACGTAATAGGAGTATGACTTACAACCATAATATCAAAGTCATCTCTAATTGGTTGTAACCCTAAAACTAAATCAAGTAATATTTTTCTTTTTTCAGTATTAGGACAATGTGCTGTTATGCAAATTAAGTCTTTCACAGTTTATTTTTTCCATAAACCACGCTCTACTAATTGAGCAATAATACCATAATTTACAATATCTTGATAAGTATCTGTTAGAGGTTCGTTATTAATAACTTTATTATTAATTAATAGATTTTTCCACCTACTAATTTTATCACTTATTCTATACCAAAGTCCTGTAAGAGCAAAAGCCCTTTCTTCTTTAGTAGCAAGTAAAGTCCCAGCACTAATATTAGCCATACCATAGTCCAGATGTTTTTTACTGAATAGCTCCAGTTGCTCTTCCACGACAGCCATATAACCATTGTAAATATGAGGATATTCTTTTTTAATAATTTCACTTGCTTTAATATTAGAACCTAATTTTTTTTCCATTTTAAATAACTTGTTTTTTAACTAAATATTTTTCAATTGCATCTAATCTATCATCAGCATCAGCTAACATTTCAAGAGCTTCATTTGCATTTTTATAAAAATCATCTGTTGAATGATCTCCAATACCTGCTGGGTGGTTTTCTAGTAAGTCTAGAGTTAATAATGCTTTTGCTTTATCAGCTTCTGCTGTAGATTTAAGCATTTTTACTAAAGTACTCATAATTGGGCTTTTTGAATTAATTTATCAACTTCTTTTTCTTCAACTCCTAATTCCCAAAGGATACTTCTAACACTAACACCTAAAATATCAATATAATGATCAGCTTCACCTAAGGAGCATTCATAATAATCAGCAACATATTCAGCTAATTCTTGATAATTTTTTTTCTCTTCGTTTTTAGTATACTTTAACCAGACTTTTTTCTTTGGAATCATTTCTTTATATATGGAATAAATTTGTTTCTTATTTTGTGGATTAATTTTTTGAATATAATTTGCAATATCAATATAATCTATATTCATAGATACATATCTATGTATCATGTAAGAATTAAACTTATCCCATGATTCTTCCGAAATTTCTGTAATAGGAGTTTTATTGACTGTTATCTCAGTCAACCACTCGAAGAGGTTTTTCGGGCTGGTCATCTCTTAATTCTTTTGGTAGGGTTGCTTGTAAAATCTCTCCACTAACAGAATCATAAAAAATGGGAATAGGCATCATAGCGTCTTCATCTGTTCCAGCTACAAATTTAGAAATTTTTCTAATAAGAAATCCTTGAGTCCAGATTTTGCCGTTTTTGTGTTCTACAGACTCGGTATTATTCAAGTCAATGTTCATTTGGGGTTGTTTTGCCATCTTGCTAATTTTTGTTTTGTTTGTAATCTAAAATAAAGCCAATTAATACTATTATATTCATACCTAAGCTGGCTAAGATCTCATGTATGTCTTCATAAATTGTAGTCATTAAATGAATATGACCAACCATCCAAAAAGGTACGGCTAAATTTTGGCTAATCCAAATAATAGTAAATTTAAGGAAGTTCTTCATATTCTATATTTTCTATTGCTCTACAAAAATAAAGCATTCCATTTTTCTTTAAAACTGTATCACAATTCCAAAGTAATTTAAGATCAGAAATACCCTTTGTAAATTTAGGTGTTTCTGGTAAAGTACGAACTAATTTAAAATGTCTATCTCCAAAAATTAAAATTTGGTAGTTCATATTATTTTAGTTCAATTAACTTTTGCATAAGTGCCATACAGTTTATTTCTTTATCAATACGGAAATTGGATTGGTAACTGTATTCGTTAATATAAATTGCAACCATTCCTTCACGACCACTTGCATATACATGAGCATTATCATAAAGATAACGGTAAAGCTCTTCAAAATCACTAACATTTGCGTTAGCAATAATTTGGCGTATTTCACGCCATTTAGGTTTAGCATTACTTAATTCTTTAAGTATTGATGTCATATAATTAGATGACACTAATACTGATTTATCTATAACTAATTTATTATCCTGAGTTGATAGTTGAGCAGTATTAAGACATTTACGTAAATCTGGGTAGAATTGGTTGGTAATTGTTTTGATATCTTGTAATTCAAAACTAGTATTTTCTTCTTCTAAAATCCAAGCAATGTGTTTAGCAACATCACCTTTACTAGGTGGGATAACCTTAAGTACTTGACAACGCGATTGCAGTGGATCAATAATGCGTTCAACATAGTTACAAGTCATAATAAAACGTGTACTACGAGAAAATGTTTCGATTACATTTCGAAGTGAAGCTTGTGCTTGTATCGTAAGAAAATCCGCCTCATCCAAGATAACCACTTTGAGTGGTTTGAATGAAGCACTGCTAGCAAACCCGGATACTTTATCTCTAATAGTTTCGATACCTCTTTCATCACTTGCGTTGATATAAAGGTGATCACAATTAAGGTTATTAACAATAAGTTTAGCCAAAGTCGTTTTACCTGTACCAGCGGGGCCATAGAAAATAAGGTTTTGAATATCATTTTGGGAAATATATTGATTAATAGTTTTTTTAATATGCTCATTCCCAACATAATCATCTAATGTTTTAGAACGATATTTTTCAACTAATAATGTATGATCATTTCTTACCATAGCGTAAATATACGAATTTATATTTATATTCCCAAATTAAGCAATAAATAATAAATCAGCATGTCTAACATCAACTAATTTATATCCTAAACTATCTAAAAATTTAAAAATATATTGTCTACTTGTTAATGACCCAGGACCAAATTCACTTCTATTACAATGAATTTCACAACAAATAACAGGTAAACATTTTTTTATAGTATTTTCAGCTCCTCTTATTAAATGTTCCTCAGCACCTTCTACATCAATTTTTAATAAATCTACATCATCAAAATTAAAAGAATCTAAAGTAGTAACTTGTTCTGTTATTCCCCCATGGTTTACAATACAACTTTGGCCTGATTGTTGTCTAAGTTCAAAATTAATTGGGGTAGTAGTATCATAAAGTCCTTTTTGGTGGACTCTGATATTAGAAATGTTTTTTATGTTAATTTCTAAATGGTGTCTAATATCAGAAGAAAGTTCAAATGCCTCTACATTTTGAAAATGTTCAGAAAATCCTACAGATAAAAATCCATAGTTAGCTCCTGCATCAATGCATCTACGGAATGTAGTTTTATTATAAAATGATAATAAATAATCTAAAGTATCAGCCTGCCAAGTACATTTTCCTTCTATAGAATTTTTTGTAGCATATTCTACTAAAGCAACATCTTTATCTTCTGGGATATAGGACCAGTTCATTTAATAATCTCCGTATATGTTAAATTTTTTAGGAGGTTCAACTTTAACTTCTACCTCTTCAGTACGTATAACATAAAGTTTTCCTTCTAAGGGAGCAAGTCTAAATTGGGCTTTTTGGCCAGTTTTAGCAAACCATGCTTCTAAAGCTTCAGTAAGAGACTTATGGACAACTTTGTCCCCCTCTAGTGACCAACGATCACCAGGGGGAACTCTAGTTGCTATTAATTCTAGAAATTCTTGTTGTTCTTTCATTACATCATTCCATTCATCATTCCAGCCATAGGATCTGCTTCATCCTTTGTATCAGGATCATCAACTACAACACATTCAGTTAATAGAATAGTTCCAGCTACTGAAGCTGCACTTTCAATTGCAGTACGAGTTACTTTAGTTGGATCAATAATTCCAGCTTTTCTTAAATTTTCAACTGTTTCAGTTTTTAAATTATAACCATGGAATTTATCTCCAATTCTGCTTTCAGAGATTTTCATACTAAGAATCTTAGCAGCTGCTAGGTCATAACCAGCATTAGTTAAGATTTGTTCAAATGGGCGACCACAAGCTTTATATACAAGTTGGGCACCAACATTATCTTGAGTAATAGCTTCACGAGCATAAATTAGAGCTGCTCCACCACCAGCAACAATACCTTCTTCGATTGCTGCTTTTGTTGCATTAAGAGCATCATCAACACGGTCTTTCTTTTCTCTCATTTCAGTTTCCGTATTCCCACCAACATGAATAATTGCTACTCCTCCAACAAATTTCGAAAGTCTTTCTTGGAGTTTTTCAACTTCAAATGGCGTTGTCGCTTGTTCAATTTGTTGCTGTAATTCTTCAATACGTGCCTCAATTCGTTCTGGGGTTCCTTTTCCATCTACAATTGTAGTTTGTTCTTTAGTTACAGTTGCAGTACGTGATTCACCGAACCAATCCCAAGAGAATTTTTTAAGATCCATACCTTTTTCCTTACTGAATACTTCTCCACCTGTTAGTGTAGCAATGTCTTCAAGAATAAGTTTACGACGATCTCCAAAATCAGGAGCTTTAACAGCACATACTGCTAATGTTCCACGCATCTTATTTACAACAAGTGTTGCAAGAGCTTCATTATCAATATCTTCAGCAATAATAAGAAGAGGACGACCAGTTCCAGATACACCTTCTAATACAGGAAGAAGATCTTTTACATTAGTAAAACGCTCATCAGCAATTAAAAGATAAGCTTTATCTAATACAGCTGCCATTGTAGAATTATTAGTTACAAAATAGGGAGATTTAAAACCACGTTGGAATTGAATTCCTTCTACAGTTTCAAGATAAGTTTCTCCTGATTTTGATTCTTCAATAGTAACAACTCCTTCACGTCCTACTTTATTCATTGCAGTAGCTATAAGTTTACCTACTTCAGTATCATTATTAGCAGAAATAGTAGCTACTTGCTCTAATTGATTTTCTTCTGTAATATCTTGAGAAATATTACTACGAAGTTCTTCTACTACTTCTCCAACAGCTTTATCAATACCACGCTTAATTTCAACAGCATTATCTCCATTATTAAGATGAGATAGACCTGCTTTTACCATTTCACGGGCTAATAAAGTTGATGTAGTAGTACCATCACCGGCAACATCTGCAGTTTTTATAGCTGCTTGTTTTACCATTGAGCCTCCTGCTTCTTCTACATTATCACTTAAAGAAATACTTTTAGCAACTGTAACTCCATCTTTAGTTGATTGAGGTGTACCTCCATTTGAAATAACTACGTTACGTCCATTAGGACCTAAAGTTGATACAACAGCATCTGCTAATTTATCAATTCCTGAAACTAATTGTTTACGGGCTTCAGGACCAAATTCGATTATTTTACTCATTTTTATTTATTTATTTTAGCTAAAACTTCATTTTCTTTACCAATCCAATACTCTTGACCTTCGTATTCAAATTTAGTAAATCCCATAGTAGGAAGAACAACAATATCTCCTTCTTTAAGTTGGGTTTCTAAAAAACTACCTCCAAAGATAGTGTGACCAGGGCCTACACCAACAACTTCAGCTGTTTTATTTGTATCATTACCTAGATCAGGTACAACAATATTACCATAACGAGTTTCTTCTACTTCAACTGGTTTAACGATAATGGCATTATATAATGCTTCAATTTTCATAATTAATTATTTAATAAGGGTTTTTAGTTCACGTGTTTTTGCTTCGAAACGTTCTACAAAGCTTCTTAATGAGTCGTAACTCTTAGATTTGGCATCATCACGAGCAATACATTCAAGGCAACCCCCTAATGTAGAGTAATGCCCTAAAGTGTTTTGGTATTCATGCCCAGCATCCGAAAATGTGGATTTTTGAGCAATATAACAATAATCATCTAATTGAATGTAATAAGGATCTAACTGTGGATCTTTGATAAATCTTAAATTTGATTTGCTAGGTTTAGCCATAACTTTATATATATTTTGTTTCGGTAAATATACAAATAAAATTGCGCTAGGACACGCTTATTTTATATAACTTTTATTTAATTTTGATTGTTTTTGGTTTTTTAGATTCCACAATTGGAATAAATAAATGAAGTAAACCATCTTTCATTTCTGCTTCTAATTTCTCAAGTTCGAATTTAGCTGCTACTTTATAACCTAAATTAAAAGATCTTTTGGCTAATCCTTTATAGATATAGCCACTATAATCTTCCTCTTCACTTGGTTTATTATAGATAATCTGTAAAAGATCTCCATCAATTTCAAGTTGAATATCTTTTTTAGTCAGACCAGTACAGGCAACTTCAAAATGAAGTCCTTTGTCATCATAAAAAATATCTAGTGGGTGGGGTTGTTTAGTTTCAAACGTTGTTGGTTGAAACCCTGAATCTGAATTGAACAGATTGCGAAATAATAAATCGAACGGTGTACGTTCATTGAATAATGTACTCATATCATTTAAATTTGTGAGGCCGAAGCTCTCGATTAATGTAAACAAAAACTGCGCGTGCCCTAGCTACTTGCAATTTTATATTCATGTATACGTATATTAAATATTTGCTTTCCGCACAACATAATAAAAACTATTCCAATTCTCACCTTCAAATGTAAATTTCATTAAACCTTCAGAGCTAATTTTCATAGTTGCTTGTGTAGCATCTTTATTATTATTTAATATATTTTTAATCATTTTAGAATCAAATGGAATCCTAGTTCCATATTTAATATCTGTTAAAGTAGTAAAAGGCATTTGATAATCAATCTTATTAGTATGTTTAAGATCATCACCAAAAGACATTACTAAAATATCTTGACCATCTAAATCTCTATCAATTGAAACAATTACATTATCACTTTCAAGTGCATTGTGTGCTTTAATAAGGGCACTTATGCTTTCATCATCTAATTGAGTAACAATTTTATAATTATCAGGATCATCTACAGTACCTACTTTTTGAATTAATAATAATTCACTAAGAGTATAATTAAGAGTATATGTAGAATCTGAAATTACTAATTTATCATAAATTTTTGCTTGTTCGGGTTTAGTTAAATTTATGAATACTTCACCACTAGTAATCCCTAATAATTTATTTAATTTTGATGTATCATATATCGCAACTTCTGCGTCTTTTAACGGGAATGATGCGTGATAAACGCGTCCAATCATGTCTTTATATGGGGATTGGAAATCAACAGTTAATGCGTTATCTGCGATAGTCCATTTAACAGATTCAATTAATCCATTTAAATGGTATTTACCAATTGTTGATTGAAGTTCATTCTTATTTATCATAACTAAAAATTAAAAAACATATTTCTATATGGATTCATATTTAAATCCCAACCTAGATCATCATAAAACCCAGCTAATTTACTTTCTAAAATTGTTTCAAATGATTTATTTTTATCTGCATATTGAGCCAATAATGTACGAATTTTATCTGGCATATCAAAATCTAAAAATGCTAGGGCATCTATTCTATAGGGATTATCTTTTAAATAAATCCATTTAACTTTATCACCCTGAACTATTTTAGAATGTTGTTTGTCTAGTTTCCAAAATGTAAGTAAGTCATTATATTTAATAGCTGCTTTTACAGGAGCAGGGGCACCTTGAGCTATAACGGAAAACATTTCTCCAGGACGAGGAATTGAAGCTAAATATTTATCTAATGTTTTTACACGAGTAGGATTACCCAATACAGTAATATCCATATCATCAGCTAAAACTTTAGATCTAAAATCTTTTAGCATCCCATCAATTTCTTTTTGTGGAGTACCTTTAATAACTTTTTGTAAAACATCTTTAAAAAAATCACTAAATATTTGTGGGAAATTAGCTTTCATAAACTCTAACCCCTTAATATCTAAATCATCAGTTGGTACTCCTTCTTTTTTAGTAATCCATTGAGCATATCTACGAGTAGCTCTAAAATAACCAGCACGGATCATACATTCTGTTTTCATATCAAACCTATGATCTTTAATATTAAATGCTTCTAAAGCTAAATTACTATATGATTTAGTAATCAAATCTTGATATGTTAGTGCAATTTTTTCAAGAGCTTCATCTCTTTCTTCTTCTGACATGGTGTCAAAATTAGGATAAAGATGTCTAAGCATAGGTTCAGCATTATAATAGTTAGAATCTGTATCAACATATACACAGTAATTTGTATCTTCTTTATTACAAATAAACCAAGGTGTAGTTTCTAACTGTTTCATTCACTAATTTTTATTTCTCCTAAATTATGAGATGGAATATAATAAGAATATTCATGATGATCAAGCCAATTTAAAACAATTTTTTGCATTGCAGAAGAATTACCTGTTATAATGGTATAATTTTTACACCCAGGTTTTTCCCAAAAAAAGAATTGTATTAAAGTATTTTCTACTTGTGTGTGTTTAACCCCATGTAGATCTAAAGTACTCATTACATTGACTGTATATCCTTTTCAAATAATTCAATACCAGTTGTAGTTAAAGGGTGTTCAAACATTTGTTCTAAAACTTTTAAAGGTACTGTTATAACATTAGCCCCGACTTTTGATGCTTTAATAACATGCATAGGGTGTCTAACGCTCGATACCATAATATTAGAAAAAAATATTACTTTTGTAAGTTCAGATATAAATGATAATGCATCATGGCCTATATCATCAAGTCTACCTACTAAAGGACATATGTAAGTAGAATTTACAGTATCACATATTATAGCTTGGTTGTGAGAAAATATAAGGTGCATATTTGTTTTATCCCCGTTTAAAATAGCCGTATTACAAGCTTCAATTCCATCAGGTGAAAATGGAATTTTATAAACTAGATCTGGGTCATTTGAGTGGGTTTTTAGTCGTGTAATATTATTTAATATTTCATCTTTAGTTTTACCCCAAGCTTCAACATGAATTTCCCCAACAGGCATAACTTCTCTTATTTTTTTAATCATATCAATGTCATCTAACATCCCATGTTTTTTTGCTAAAGTAGGATTTGTAGTAACTCCTGATAAAATACCCATATTTGAGTATTTTTTGATTTGATCTAATTCTAGTGCATCTAAAAATATTTTCATAATTCTTCTATTCTTTTAGTTTTATCACAAATTAATAAATCATATGGTGGTTTATTACCTACCATTAGATCATGATGTTTACATTTCCATTCTTGGAGTTGAGATTTAGTTACATCATACCAATCAATACCTGTTGTACCCCCTCTAGCAGTCCAATAAGTAATTGTATGTCCTTCATTATATAGTTTATTTATTTTCTCTATATTTTCATAATGAGGAATTGCTGTTGAATAATCTGGGTTGATATATTCTCTGTTTTTGTAGAAACAAATAGTTTCATCAATGTCAACGTATATGTTCATAGTTATTAATTGATAACTTTACAAATGTTATCTAAAACATTTTCTAGATTATCTAATGTAATACTACTTGTACCATCTGACAAGGCATTATCTGGATTATTGTGGACTTCTAAAAATAAACCATCTATACCGATTGCCGCTGCAGCTTTTGCTAATGGTTCTACAAAATGTTTATTAGAACCACTACTACCCCCAGAACATCCTTTTTGAACTGAATGAGTAGCATCAAATATAACTGGGGCGTACTGTTTCATAATTAATAGATTTCTCATATCTACTATATAATCACCATATCCAAATGTATTACCACGCTCAGTTAAAATAACATTATTATTATCGGACATTATAACTTTATTAACAGCTCGTTCCATATCAACACCATTTACAAATTGAGCCTTTTTTATATTAACAGGTAGTCCTGTTTTTGCAGCAGCAACTAGTAAATCAGTTTGACGACATAAGAATGCAGGAATTTGAATTAAATCAATAGAATTTTTTAGAGCATCAGCTTGCCAAGGTTCATGAATATCAGTAGTAACTGGAATATTTAATTCATTACGAATTCTAGTAAAAATTTTAATTGCTTCTTCTATTGATACTCCTCGATAATTTTCTAGTTTTGTTCTATTTGCT
>CERN01000761.1_pt1 | contig 32351 bp, 27 predicted proteins | sample 530761 | NCBI WGS metagenome assembly CERN01 (sample SAMEA2620947, study PRJEB7988) | marine metagenome | isolation source: saline water (ENVO:00002010), including | reverse complement strand
TTCGAAAGTCATCAGAATGGTGGCACGCCGTATCCTGGAAGAAATAGGATTTGCGGTCATTGAGGCTGTGGATGGGCAGGAGGCAATTGATCGATGCCTTGAAGCCATGCCAGACGCGGTGTTGCTTGATTGGAACATGCCGGTGAAAAGCGGGATTGATTTCCTGCGGGAACTGCGCGCAGCCCCTGGTGGTGATGAGCCCGTTGTCGTGTTCTGCACTACAGAAAACGATCTCGAGCATATCCAGGAGGCCATCACGGCCGGTGCGAACGAGTACATCATGAAACCGTTCGACAGCGAGATCATCCAGGCAAAATTTGAGCAGGTGGGTCTGATTTAAGGTTCCTGTCAGCGTCGCTGTGCATTTGCCTTGGTTTTTGGTCCGGTTGCTCTAACGGGAACGTCGGTACGTGGAAGACACGCCAATTCATCCACCCTATAAAGTCCTGATTGTCGACGATTCCGCAATCGTGCGTGGTCTGGTAACCCGCATGTTGCAGGAAGACGACGATATCGAGGTCGTCGGTTCTGTTGCCAATGGCGAAGACGCGCTTGGCGTCATGCGTCAGGAGATCGGTATCGAAGCGATCGTTCTCGACATTGAAATGCCGGTCATGGATGGTCTGACGGCATTGCCCAAGCTGCTTGAAATCGATCCGACGGTTCGCGTGATCATGGCATCGACCCTGACCAAGCGAAACGCCGATATCAGTTTTCAGGCCATGACGCTGGGTGCTGTGGACTACATTCCCAAACCGTCCTCGGCCAAGGACCTTAATGTTGGCGAAGGCTTCCGGGCCGAGTTGCTCGACAAGGTCAAGGCCTGGGCTGAACAGCGTCGCAAGATGCTGGGGGCGGATCAGGCACGGCTTGAAGAAATCCATGAAGAACAGGTCGTCGTTGGCGATGCGGATACCGCCGAACGGCATGAAGAGTTGCCGGAATCTGCTGCACCGGAAGATGACGCCTCCGCAACAGAAAAGCCCGCTGGCGATGCTCCGGCACCGTTCCGGGCCGAACTGTCGGCGGAGCATCAGATATTGCAAAAGCCCGGCCGGGTTCAGCGCAAACGGTTCACCGCTGAACTGCGCCCGCGTCCGACGCACCAGCCCGGTCGTCTTGGCCCGATGTCGACCCGCCCGATGCCTCAGCCCCAACATCCTCAGCACGTGCAGCCTATATCCCCGGAACAGGGGCAGGGTAAAGAAGGCGGGGCCACGACCATTAACCGTGATGCGGCTACACAAACAACCAACATGCCTGCGCGCGATCCGGGTCGTCTGATCCGCGAGGCGGCAATCGCAGCCGGTGATGCCAAGGCAACAGGCGCGAATGTCAAACCGTCAACCCGCCAGACATCGGGTGGTGCTGTTGGTGGTGGGGCAGTGGCGCGAAATGCGCCGGTCAAACAGGCACCACAACGTGCCGCCCCGGCCGCACGCAGTCCAGCCGCCGCGGCGGCAGCGCGTGCCAAGGCGCCGACCGGTGCCGCTGCACCGGCGCCGGCAAAACGGGTGATCACGGGCGGACAGATCAGTCTGCTTCCCGAAAAACGGCTTAATGTCGAAGCGATTGCAATCGGAAGTTCTACCGGTGGTCCGCAGGCCCTGTTCGAGGTTCTGCGTGGTCTTGCCGGTGTGCGTCAGCCGATTTTCATTACCCAGCATATGCCTGCGACTTTTACCACGATCCTTGCCGAACACATCACCCGCCTGACCGGGCTTAAATGTCAGGAAGGCCAGACGGGCATGCAAATTCAGGGCGGACAGGTTTACCTAGCCCCCGGTGATTACCACATGGTGATAGAGGGCCGTGGCAACAGCAGGAAAATTGTTCTGAACCAGAACCCGCCAGAAAACTTCTGTCGTCCGTCGGTTGATCCGATGCTCCGCAGCCTTGTGGAAAGCTACGGTGGTAATATACTCACGGCTATCCTTACAGGTATGGGACAGGATGGTATGCTGGGTGGGCGTGCTGTCGTGGGTGCTGGGGGGATGGTTGTTGCACAGGACGAACAGACAAGCGTTGTATGGGGAATGCCCGGTGCCGCGGCACATGCAGGCATTTGTTCGGCGGTTCTCCCCGTGGGTGGCATCGCGGCCTATATCAAAAAATTTGCAGGGGGTCGTTAAGCCGAGATGATGAGGCCGGAAGACTTCGATTTCGTCAGCAGACTTATAAAGTCAAAATCCGGGCTCGTTCTGAGCCAGGACAAGACATATCTGCTCGAAAGCCGGCTGATGCCGATTGCACGCAAGCGCGGGCTTAAGGACCTGACCGAGCTGATCGCGGCATTGCGCGGCGGTGACCGCGTGCTTGTCGAGGAAGTCGTCGATGCGATGACAACCAATGAAAGTTTCTTCTTCCGCGATACCAAGCCGTTTGATCAGTTCCGGCATGTCGTTCTGCCGCACATGATCAAGGAGCGCGCGTCAAAGCGCCATCTGCGCATCTGGTGTGCGGCGGCGTCTTCGGGGCAGGAACCCTATTCGCTGGCGATGATCCTTGAAGATTTCAAATCCCAGCTTTCCGGCTGGCGGGTTGAAATTATCGGAACCGACATTTCGCGCGAAATCCTGACCAAGGCGCGTGCTGGTTTGTATTCCCAGTTTGAAGTTCAAAGGGGACTTCCGATCCAGCTTCTGGTCAAATATTTCCAGAAGAAAGAAGACCAGTGGCAAATCTCGCAGGAAATCCGCTCCAAGGTTCAATACAAGGAATTCAACCTGCTTGAGGATTTCCGGCCGCTGGGTCAGTTCGATATCGTCTATTGCCGCAACGTTCTGATTTATTTTGATCAGCCAACCAAGACAGATGTGCTGGCGCGTATATCGGCATTGATGCCCGATGATGGCTTCCTGTTCCTTGGCGGGGCGGAAACGGTTCTTGGGATTTCCGACAAGTTCAAACCGCTTGCGCGTCAACGCGGCATCTATCAGTTGAACCGTCCGGGAGCGCCGGATGTCGATGTTTCAGCACTTGAGAAAATTCAGGCGGGTGCCAGTGCGGCGGCTGGGGCGGCGAGTGGTACCGCGACAGGCGGTCTTGCGTTTCCCAAGCCGAAACATATGCAAACTGCCACCGGTGGTACGACTGCCAGTGCGGGTGCCGGAGCCGCAACCCCGCCACGTCCCGGGCTTTCGACCGGAACCACGGCACGCCCCACGACCCCAACGGGCACCGGCACAACAGCCCGTCCGTCAACAACGGGAACAACCGGTACTACCGGCAGCACATATTCACGTCCTTCAACCGGCACTACCGGGACGGCAGGATCAACTGGGACGGCTGGATCGACATATCGCCGTCCACTGGGCACAACAGGCACCGCCGGTTCAAGCGGCACGGGCAGCACTCCGCCCGCAAGGCCGTCAACCGGAACCGGCAGCACGGGCAGCGGAACAACCCGCCCGTCCACGACCTTTGATCGGTCGCGCTTTGGCAAGCCGGAAGACAAGAAATAGAAATCAGGATGGTTGCCGTGTAACGCGCACCCGCCAAAAGCAAAACGCCCCGACGATCCATCGGGGCGTTTTTGACTTCGTGCGCAGCGGAACGCGATAAAGTTGCGTTGCGTTCAGGCGGCAGCACTACTGTTTACATCCGGATCGCGCAGGACATAGCCCCGGCCCCAGACTGTATGGATGTAATTGTCGCCCTTGGTGGCGGACTGGATTTTCTTGCGCAGCTTGCACACGAAAACGTCGATGATCTTGAGCTCCGGCTCGTCCATACCGCCATAGAGATGGTTCAGGAACATTTCCTTGGTCAATGTCGTGCCCTTGCGCAGCGACAGCAATTCAAGGATGCCATATTCCTTGCCGGTCAGATGCAGCGGCGATCCATCAACATCAACCGTGCGCGCATCAAGATTCACATTCAGTCTGCCGGTGGCAATCATCGATTGTGCGTGGCCGCGCGACCGGCGAACGATCGCCTGAATGCGTGCCAGCAGTTCAACCTTGTCAAAGGGCTTGGTCAGATAGTCATCCGCGCCAAAACCAAGGCCTTTGACCTTGTCTTCGGTTTCGGTCAACCCCGACAGGATAAGCACCGGGGTTTCAACGCGTGCGTCGCGCAAACGTCTGAGAACTTCATAGCCGTCGATGTCCGGCAGCATGAGATCCAGAAGAATAATATCGTAGTCATACAATTTACCGATCTCGAGGCCATCTTCCCCAAGATCCGTGGTGTCGACAACCATGCCCTCCGATTTCAGCATCAACTCGATGCTGTCAGCAGTGGCGTTGTCATCTTCGACAAGCAGCACCCGCATGTTCCGCTCCGTTACCGTGTTCCGCAAAAAATCCGTGTTAATCCGGCTAATTTCGACAAGCGCCCCAACGATTGCCGTGTGGAATTTTATTCCATTCCGTTAACGATACGTTGCTTTGCGACTCGTGGCAAGCAGGCGAGTCGCATGTTGTTAACTTTTTTTCATCGATAAAGGCAGATGGTGCGGGGAATGTGAAGTTTCCCAACGGTTTGCGCCGTTAACGACCATGATTGCCGATACCGGATTTTTAATGGCAATTCCGCATATACGGGTTTTTAATACCGTTTATGCCACTTATATCTGGTGCGACGCGGTCGAATTTGCCACCCTTTGACATGGGACTGCGATAAAATTCCCGATCGCATCACATATCGGAACCCATCAAACAGAAAAGCGCAAACGTGTTCCAGATTGGCCGAAATATTGTCGCCGAACTTCGCCGCATTCCAGATTACCGGACTGTCGGGCGGGTAACGGCTGTTCTTGGCCTGCTGGTTGAAATTGGCGGGGTTGAAGGGGCGCTTTCGGTGGGGGATCGTTGCAAGGTCAAACGTCGTGATGGTGTGGCCGTAATTTGCGAAGTCGTTGGTTTCCGGAATGAACGAGCACTTTTGATGCCGTTCGGGATGCTTGACGGCATCGGGATTGGCTGTGAAGTCGAACTGGCCGACACCCAACCGCAAGTCTATCCCGATGAAAGCTGGCTGGGGCGTGTGGTCAATGCGTTCGGCCAGCCGGTCGATGGCAAGGGCCCGCTGACCGAAGGACCGACACCATACCCGATCCGCAATGCACCGCCATCGGCCCATTCGCGCCAGCGTGTGGCGGGGAAGATTGATCTGGGTGTGCGGGCGATGAATACCTTTCTCACCTGCTGCCGGGGGCAGCGTATGGGCATCTTTGCCGGGTCCGGGGTTGGTAAATCCAGTTTGCTGTCGATGATGACCCGCCATACGACATCCGATGTTTCGGTTGTCGGCCTGATCGGTGAACGTGGCCGCGAAGCCCGCGAATTCATCGAAGACGATCTGGGCGAAGAAGGCCTTCGCAGGTCTGTTGTCGTGGTTGCCACGTCGGACGAGCCGCCATTGATGCGACGTCAGGCTGCCTATATGACCATGGCGCTGTCGGAATTCTTCCGCGATACCGGGCGTGACGTGCTGTGCATGATGGATTCTGTGACCCGTTTTGCCATGGCGCAACGCGAAATCAGCCTTTCGGTCGGCGAACCACCCGCGTCAAAGGGCTATACCCCGACGGTGTTTGCCGAATTGCCGCGCCTTCTGGAACGTGCCGGGCCGGGCGGGCCGGGGCAGGGATCGGTGACCGGCCTGTTTACCGTTCTGGTCGACGGGGATGATCATAACGAACCGATTTCCGATGCGGTGCGTGGTATTCTTGATGGCCACGTCGTGCTGGACCGCGCAATCGCCGAACAGGGTCGGTATCCGGCGATCAATATCCTGCGCAGTGTTTCGCGTACCATGCCCGGATGTAATAGCGAGTATGAAAACCAGATCGTTTCGCGCGCCCGTCAGCTGCTGGCAACCTATGAAGACATGGCGGAACTGATCCGTCTGGGGGCCTATCGTCTGGGGACGGATCCCAAGGTGGACGAAGCCATTCATTACTTCCCGCTGATCGAGGAATTCCTCAAACAGCGTAAAACCGAATGTACCCGGCTGGCCGATGGTTATGCCGAATTGGCACGTCGTCTTGATCTGGCACCCGCCCAACAGGAAGTCCCGGATGCAGGTGGCCAACCGGCAGCCAACCCGCAGGGCGCAACCGTTATGGAACGCAACCGGCTTCGCCCGCAGGTCAATAGCCGTTCAACCGTGACGAATGCGGGTAATGATCTGAATGCGGCCAAACGGGCGCTTCGCCGCGATCAGCAGTAATCACATGATCATGCTGATGCCGCGTCCGCCATATTTCAGGTAACTGACCACGATGGCCAAGGATTTCAAAACACTGATCCGCATGCGCAAATGGGCGCTGGATGATAAACGCCGCGAACTTGGCGAAATGCAGGGCATACTGACCAATCTTCTGGCGGAAAAGGATGCGCTGGAAAAGGCCGTGATAGCCGAGCAGAAGGTTGCCGCCGAAAACCCCGAACTGGCCGGTTTTGCCTATGGCCCCTTTGCCAGTGCCGTCGTGTTCGAGCGCGAAGCACTGGTAAAGCGGATCGCAGAACAGGAAGCCAAAATCGACGCGTTCCGCGATGAGGTCGCGGATGCGTTCAAGGCCGTCAAGACCGCGGAAATCGCTGAACGCAACCGTGTCGAAGCAGAACGCGCCGAAGAAGATCGCAAGGAGCAGGCCGAACTTGATGAAATCGGTGCACGTTCGGCAACGCGTGATGACGGTCTGATCTAAGCCTGATCAGGCCGAAATATCCACACCCGTGTCAACACCCGTCACCGCGCGAAGTTCATCTGGCATCAGGGAAAACACGGTTTTGGGTGTGCCTGCGGCCAGCCAGATTATCTTTTTCGCAAGCAGCTTTTCATCAATCAGGGTCTCGACCGGGCCGACATGTCCAAAGGGCGGAACACCGCCAATGGCGTAACCGGTATGGGTGCGGACTTCGTTGGCATCCGCCTTGCGGATATCAAGGCCAAGCAGATGGGCAACCTTGGTTTCATCTACCCGGTCGGCACCGTTCATGATGATCAGTACCGGTTTGTTGCCTTCGGTCATGAAAACCAGTGATTTGCCGATATCACTGACATCGCAACCAATAGCCGCCGCGGCATCCGCGGCCGACCGTGTGCCATCAGGGAATTCGAGAACCTTGACATGGCCAAGGTGGTGATTGTTGAAGGCGTTCTGCAGGCACGAGGGCGGTGAAACCTGTTTCATTTGGCTGCTCCCAGCTCTTTGGCTTTGCGTTTACGTTTCTGATTGATCAGATTGAGCGTCTCGACACCCAGGCTGAATGCCATGGCGAAGTAAATGTAACCTTTTGGAACATGGATTTCGACACCGTCAAGCAGCAGGACAAACCCGACCAGAATCAGGAAGGCCAGCGCCAGCATTTTGACCGACGGGTGCTTTTCGACAAAATCGCTGATGGTGCCGGCTGCTGCCAGCATGACGAGAACCGACAGGACAACCGCGATCATCATGATCGAAAGATGATCAACCAGTCCAACCGCCGTAATCACGCTGTCGAGCGAGAATATCATATCAAGCAGCATGATCTGGGTGATGGTCATCGCAAAACTCGACATGATCTTGCCGGGGCCGTGTTCTTCGGGTTCGTCAATTGTATGGTGAATTTCCTTGGACGCCTTGGCGATCAGGAACAGGCCACCGATAATCAGAATAAGGTCACGTCCGCTGACTTCCTGCCCGAAGGCGGCAAACAGCGGGGCGGTCAATTCCATCACCCAGGCGATACAGGCCAGAAGCACAAGCCGCATGCCCATCGCCCCGATAAGGCCGATGCGACGAGCTGATTTCTGTTGATTTTTCGGGAGTTTGGAAACAATCACCGACAGGAAAACGATGTTATCGATGCCCAGTACGATCTCAAGCGCGGTCAAAGTCGCAAGCCCCATCCACATATGCGGATCTGTGACCCATTCAAACATGATCTTTTCGTTCCTATGTCACGGGTGCCAAAACCATCGGCAGAGATTAAGCCCAGACACCTGCCATCTAACGCAAGCGTGAATTGATTTTAGACTGCCAAGATTGGAAAAATGATGGCAACAAAAACAGACAGGTATCGCCGATGGTGCCAGATTGCTTCAATCAGGTAGTGTTGAGAGGCCCTTCAGCAACAAGGATTTCCAGTATGCGCGCTTTTTTCGCCGGTCTGAGCATCGTCACAGGCCTTGCAATGGCCATGGTATCGATGCCCGCAAAAGCCGACCCGGCCCCCGATATCGGCAATTGGCAGTCGGTGCTTGATCAGGCGCGCGGCCAGACCGTGTATTTTCATGCCTGGGGTGGGGAGCCGCGCATCAATGATTATATCGCGTGGGCGGGTGCCCAGGTACAGGAACGGTACGGTGTGAATGTCGTACAGGTGAAACTTTCCGACACGGCCGATGCAGTGGCAAAGGTGTTGTCGGAAAAGACGGCTGGCGTCGATGATGGCGGGGCGGTCGATATGATCTGGCTGAATGGTGAAAACTTTGCCGCCATGAAACGCAATGACCTTCTGTTTGGGCCGTGGGCCGAACAGACGCCGAATTTTGCCTATGTCGATGTCGAAGGCAAGCCAACCGTAATCAACGATTTCACGGTTCCGACCATGGGCCTTGAAGCGCCGTGGGGTATGGCGCAGGTCAGTTTCTATTATGATACCGCACGCCTTGATAGCGTACCGAAGTCAGCTCAAGCCTTGCTGGAATGGCTGGTCAAACATCCGGGGCGCTTCACCTATCCCCAGCCGCCAAACTATATGGGATCAACTTTCCTGAAGCAGATTCTGGCCGAACTGGTAACGGATCCGAAAGTTCTGCAACAGCCCGCCAATGAAACGGACGCCAAAAAGGTTCTGGCACCTCTTTGGGGATATCTCGAAGACTTGCAACCGCTATTGTGGCGCAACGGGCAGGCCTATCCGCAAAATGGTGCCTCGCTACGTACGATGATGGCCGATAACCAGATCGATATCGCGTTTTCGTTTAGCTCGGGCGAAGTCTCATCGGCAATCGAGGCGATGGAACTGCCCGATACAGTCCGATCCTATGTGTTTGACAAGGGTACGCTTGGCAACACCAACTTCGTTGCCATCCCCTATAACGCATCGGCCAAGGCCGGGGCGGTCGTGCTGGCCGATTTCCTGATGTCACCCGAAGCCCAACTGCGCAAACAGGACCCGCAATACTGGGGAGCCGATACGGTACTGGCGATGGATAAATTGCCAGAAGACATGCAAAAGGCCTTTGCCGATCTGGATCTTGGCATTGCGTCTCTGTCGCCTTCCGAACGTGGTACGGTTCTGCCGGAACCACATCCAAGCTGGATGGAACTGGTTGAAACAGAATGGCAGAAGCGCTACGGCGTGGTGCAATAAGCCCAAATGCTCCGGCTTTTTCCGGCTTTTACCCTTATCCTGATGATCGGCCCGGTCTGTGCCGGGCTGATCGGGACGATATTACCGGCATTCGGGTATCTTCCGGCGCTTGGCGGCGATGTAATATCGATTGATCCTTGGCGGGATTTGATCAATCAGCCGGGGCTTGGCATTTCGATCAGGTTGTCATTGATCAATGGTTTGATCGCAACACTGATCTCGTTTCAGGTTGTCATACTATTTTGTGCCGCATGGCAGGGAACGCGGATTTTTGGCGTCATGCAACGCCTGCTGTCGCCGATCCTTTCCGTGCCACATGCAGCCGCGGCCTTTGGGCTGGCTTTTCTGATTGCACCAACCGGCTGGATCGTTCGGGCGGTCGCGCCGCTTGCCGGATGGGAACGTCCACCCGATATTGTGACCTTGCAGGACCCGTTGGGGATTGCCCTGATTGCCGGGCTGGTTGCCAAGGAAATTCCGTTTTTATTGTTGATGACGCTGGCGGCCCTGCCGCAGGCAGATGCCGACCGGACGCGCCAGGTGGCCTTGACACTTGGATATGGTCGCGTGGTTGGCTGGCTTAAAGCCGTTTTGCCACGGGTCTATCCGCAAATCCGTTTGCCGATATTGGCGGTGCTGGCCTATTCGACCTCGGTCGTTGATGTCGCGATGATCCTTGGCCCAACAACACCCGCACCGCTGGCGGTGCGTATTCTTGGTTGGCTATCCGATCCGGACCTGTCGCGTCGTTTTCTGGCCTCTGCCGGGGCCATTTTGCAATTTGTCCTTGTAATGATCGCGATGGCGATCTGGTGGGGTGGGGAAAAGCTTGTGGCGTGGTGGGGGCATGTCTGGGCCGAAGGCGGCATGCGCGGGCGACGCGATGATACCGTTCGAAGCTTTGCCGCCGTGACGGCAATCCTCTCGTCGGCTGCGGTGTTTCTGGGCCTGGCAAGTCTTCTGGTCTGGAGCTTTGCCGGGTACTGGTCCTTTCCGGAGTTTCTGCCGCGCAGTTTCAGTCTGCGTCTTTGGATGCGCGAATATGACATGCTAGGTGCAACACTTTGGACCACACTGATGATTGCGGTTCTCTCGGTCGGGGGGGCGATTACCCTGGTTCTGGGATGTCTTGAAAACGAAACCCGCCGGTTTCAAGATCCGGGGCAGGGGGCGATGTTATTGATTTATCTGCCGCTTTTGATGCCGCAAATCAGCTTCATGTTCGGGCTTCAGGTGTTTTTTACCGGCATCGGGCTGGAACGAACGTTGATTTCCGTCGTGATCGTTCATTTGATCTTTGTGCTGCCCTATATCTTTCTCTCACTTGCCGATCCGTTTCGCGCCCTTGACCCTCGATATTTGCAAACTGCCTTATGCCTTGGGGCATCACCGGCGCGGGTGTTCTGGTTGGTGCGCCTACCATTATTGACCCGCGCGGTTCTGACCGCCTTTGCGGTCGGCATTGCGGTCAGTGTCGGGCAGTATCTGCCAACCCTTTTGATCGGGGCGGGGCGATTTGCGACGGTAACGACCGAGGCGGTAGCACTGGCATCAGGCGGAGACCGGCGAATGATCGGGATTTACGGGCTTTTGCAAATGATCCTGCCGTTTGCCGGTTTTGCCCTGGCCCTTCTGATCCCGGCGGTTTTATTCCGCCACCGGCGCGGCATGGGAAACCGAAACAGGATATGATCAGCCGATGAGCAGCACACAAACCAATAACAGCACCCTCGCCCTCGCCCCCGCCACTGCCAAAGGTCTTGAATTACGCCGGGTTTCCATTCGCCTCAATGGGCGTGTACTGGTTGATATCGATACCATCATCAAATCGGGCGAGATCGTGACGCTGATGGGGCCGAGCGGTTCGGGAAAATCAAGTCTGCTGACCTATATTTGCGGAACATTGCCGGTGGGCGGAACCGCCGGGTTTGAGGTCAGCGGGCAGGTTGTTCTGAATGGCCGGGGGCTGGATGGTCTGGCACCACAGGATCGCCATGTCGGTATCCTGTTTCAGGATGATCTTCTGTTTCCGCATTTATCGGTTGGCGGCAATCTGGCGTTTGCCCTGCCATCAAGTGTTCGGGGGCGGTTAGAACGCAGAACGCGTATCGAGGACGCGCTGGAAAGTGCGGGGCTTGGTGGTTTTGCCGACCGTGACCCGGCAACATTGTCCGGCGGGCAGCGTGCGCGTGTCGCCCTGATGCGGGTGTTGCTGTCCGAGCCCGGCGCACTTTTGCTCGATGAACCTTTTTCAAAGCTTGATACCGAGTTACGGGATCAGATCAGGACATTTGTTTTTGAACAGGCGCGGTTGCGTGGTTTGCCAACCCTGATGGTGACCCATGATCCCGATGACGGGGCGGCAGCCGGCGGCAGGATCATAAATCCGGTATAGCATGCACGCGCTTCTTGCATGATTTTCGCGCTGGTCAATCGGTGCGTTTGGTCCTAAGAGAAGCGCACCGCAAAGAATTGTCTTGGGCCCGAAACACGAAATCAAAGGCCCATGCGGCATTGGAGAATGTCGTGAATGTTTCCAGAAGAAATGTATGCGATCGTCCCGGATGCGCTTGATCGTGCAACCTGCAATCGACTGATTGACGGATTTTCGCAAAAACTTGACGATGGTGGCCTTGTTCAGGGCCAGTCGGCAAGCCATATCCGCCGGTCACAGATCACCTGGTTTAACGAGACACAGGAACCGGCCGTCATGCGCCGGATCGTTGACATGGTTGCGGATGTAAACCGCAATGTGTTTGATTTTTCTTTGTCGGAATTCGCCGAAGATGCACAGATTGCCTGCTATGCCGGGGATCAGCGCGGTCACTATGACTGGCACAGCGACGTTGGCGCATCCGATATTGCACGCCGTCGCAAACTGACCATGGTGATCCAGCTATCCGAACCCGACCAGTATGAAGGCGGTTTGTTGCAGCTAAACCCGGCGGGGCATGTTTTTGATGCGCCGATGGAACGTGGCACGGCGATCTTTTTCCCGAGCTTCGTTCTGCACCGCGTCGCCCCGACGACAGCGGGCCTGCGTTATTCGCTTACCCAATGGGTGCATGGAACGCCTTTCCGCTGATCAATACCGTTCCAACCGGTCCAGAAGGCGTGGGTTGTGCCATTTCGGCTGCCGGTCTTCGAGTGCGGCTTCGTGGTGCTGGACGCTGGCATTGTCGGCCTTTTGCTTGTCAAGGCGCAGATTGATCCAGCGCGGAATGATTTCGTTGTTGAAATCTTCCATGAGAAGCACGGCTGCGGTCTCGAAATTATCAAACGGGATACGCGCGATTTCGGCGAAATATTCCGCGAGGCAATCGGGTTTTATGATCAGGCGGTCCGGGACATAACGCAGGGTCATACGGGCCGGAAACACGGTTTCGCATCCGCTCAGTTCGCTTTGCAACGTCACGACATAATCAAGCTGTGCACCGGGATTATGTTCTGTCAGCAACAGGTTTCGACGTTCAAATATTTCCAGCATCAGGCCTACCTGCGTTTATTCGTTTGATAATCAAGATTACCCCCACCTTTCGGGAACGAAAAGGCTTCTTTTCCGGGGCAGGTGGGGCGAATGGCCGCTTATGCGTCAATCCCGCGATGCCGGTTGACAACTGCTTCGTTGACCGGCGGGGCAATTTCAACAAAGCGCGAGCCATCCTGAAAAATCAGGTGCCCCTTGTAGCCGGAGATTTGCAAAGCCTCGCGGAAGATGCCGCGAATATCGTCGCGATTATCAGATTGCAGTGGATTTTCAGTGCGCACGATCAAATCGAACTTGCTGTCTTCGCCTTTGACCAGACCGTCAAGCTGGGTGTGGCCGACTTCGCTGAAAGACAGGTCGAGCAGAAAGCGCGTGCCGGGTTCTTCCCTTTCGCCTTTCTCGTTTTCGTCGTCGCCATGTCGCCATGCCAGACGAACCTGTTCGATTCGTTCCCCCATCTGAAACGGCATCGGCATCACACGCCAGCCATCCGGGCGTTCGTCGGCGGCCATGCCCCGCAATCTGCTGAAATCGCCTTCGAGCTTTTTAAGAATATCGTCGCCGTTCCCGTCAATCGATGACAGGCTGTTGCTGGCGCGATCCCCCAACCAGCCGCGTGCTGTTCCCCCGGGGCCGGTCATGGCGGCAAAAAAGAACATCATCGTGGTGGTCAGTTTCGGTCCGGCCTGCGGAATATTGTTCAACAGAGCCGCTGCCGCGCCCGGATCGTGTTGTGCCAGTGCGGTCACCGCCTGCTGCAAACTGCCCCAGTCTCGTGACAGGGCTGCGTTCTGCCCGCGTGCAATCAATTCTGCCTCTGTCATCGGAGGGGCTTGAGTGCCGCGTCCGGCGGCGGTATTGGCATCGACACTAAACGACAGGGTCGCACCAACCGGGGCTGGAACCGGCAATTTGATGCCGACAACACCGGCAGATGTGCGAAGGGCGGTAAAGCCGTTCGGCAACGTCCGGGCTTCGGCGCTATCGGGTGGCAGAACCGTCCCGGTCAGCACCAGCGGGGTTGCTGTTCCGGCCGCACCTGTACCGCCTGCGACAACCTGACCTGAGATACCCGCACCCGATGGCGTTCCCAGCGCGCCGCCGGTTGTTATAGTGGGTGTCATGGTGCCAGTTGCATTCATGTTGGCAATCTGGGCGGCCTTGCCGGCACTGACGGCACCCTGACCGACAAAGATAACCTGTGTCTGGCTTCCGGCGGGTAACTGACTGCCATTAGGCAAGGTCAGGCTGCTTGTTGTGATGGCGTTAAAGGCCTGGCCGGGGATCAGAACGTTGCCATTGATCCCGGTGGTCGGCAATCCGCCGCCAGTTCCGGTTGTACCCGGTGTCAGCGTTTGCGGCAGCACCTGAAGGCGAAGGGCGGCTGCGGGATCGCTGCCCTGCTGCGGCTGTCCCTGGGGCATGATCCGCACCCAAAGAAAGTCCCCCAGATTGGTTGGAAGGGGTGTTGGCAGTTTTATATTAACCTGCCCCAGACTGGTCAGAAGAGTCAGTTCATTACCCGAACGCGACTGAACAGACGCCTGAAGCAGGCTTTCGACCGGCAGTTTTGCAATGGCATTGGCGACCTGCTGGGCAGCACTGACCTGAGAAGGCGGCTGTGGACTACCCGATGCCCCGCCGGCCGTCGCACCGCCCTGACCGCCAACGGCAGTGCCTGGTGTTACGGCTTGTGGCGGGAGAGTCATGGCGTCAGCCCTCCAGCAGCTTTTGCGTGATCGCTTCCATATCGTGGGCGGCATCGCAATTGGGATGGCGCATCAGAAGCGGGGTCTGTGACCGAATGCATTCGGAAACACGCGGATCGGCACGTACAACACCCAGAAGTGGCGGGCTGATTTTCAGGAAACCTTCGCAGGCTTTAAGAAGCTTGTTGTAGATCGCCTCGCCTTCCTTGCGGTCCTTGGCCATATTCACCACCACCCGGATATCGGTTTTGGGTCGCGCCATATGTGTGACCTTGATAAAGGCATAGGCATCGGTCAGCGATGTCGGATCACCGTTGGTGATGACAATCACCGTATTGGCAAGGCTGGTCATCTGACGCACACCCTGATCAACACCCGCGCCAAGGTCGATCAGGACCTTGTCGTAACTTTTACCGGTCTGGATCAAATCATCGGATAGGGCCTGAAGACGGGTCACGGGCAGATTGGCAAGACTGCCCGATCCGCTGCGCCCGGCAATGATGTCAAAGCCGCCATCGGGGAAGGGGGTTACGGCATCGCGCAAACCGATCCGTCCGGAAATCACCCCGCCCAGATCATGTTTGGGCATCAGGCCAAGCTGGATGTCGATGTTGGCAAGGCCAAGATCACCATCAAACAACAGGGCTTTTTTGCCTTCGCGCACCAGCGAATGGGTCAGGGTAATGGCAAACCAGGTCTTGCCCACGCCCCCCTTGCCAGATGCGATGGCAAGGACGTTGCGGCCTTTGGCGCGCGGAGCAGTTTTGGATACTTCATCAGACTTGGCAGTCATTTCACGACCTCGGAGAAACTCGGTTTCGCGTTCTCGGCGCGATGGGACGGTATCAGAAGTTTGGCCAGGGCGACGGGGCTTATTGCGGTTAGACCGTCTGCGACCTGGGCCGTCATACTGACATTGCAAAGGGAAAGATTTCCTGAATCCGCACCGTATAACGCGCCGCCAAGGCGCGATGCAACATCCAGTCGGGAAATCACCATGCGCGCAACGCCGCAATCGGCAAAGGCATTGGCGATATCGGCACATTCGTCGGCATCAATCCCGGCGGGATTGACCAGTACGGGTTCGCTTGGCACAACGGACATGAAATCGCCCAGTGCCTTGATGTCGGCATCGACATAGGGATTGCAGCTTGCCGTGTCGACCAGAACCATGTCGGCATCCCGCATACGGGCAAACTGGGCTTTGAATTCTTCGGGTGTTTTGACCAGTGACAGATTGATGTTCAGGATACGGGTGAATGCCTCAAGCTGGGCCACACCGCCTGCGCGTTTGTAATCGGTGGTCAGAACCGCGACTTTTCGCTTTTTCATCACTGCACGGGCAGCAGTTTTGGCAACCGCCAGCGTTTTGCCGCAACCGGGCGGGCCGACAAAGGCCAAGGCACGCGGCGTGTTTTTTTCCGGCAACGGCGAAAAATCAAAAATCTCGTCCAGTGCCGATGCCAGTAATTGCTGTGCGGTAGTGGCACCGCTTTCGCGGCCCATAAGATCACAAAGCCGCAAACGCAGCCGTTCGGGCAGATTATGACGGAGAAGGGCTTCTTGTGCGTGATCAAACAGTTCCTGATGACCCGGAGGGCCTTGATCCGCGATATCGAAATCCAGATCCGGATCACGATCAAGGGCCGCGGTCAGCCGCACGCCCGTGCCCGGAATATCCTGGGTCGATACGATAATGGCATCCGATCCCATATGCTCTTTGACCAGTGCCATCGCCTCGGTCATGGTCGGGGCGCTGAACGTCTTAAGGCGCATATGCTGTCCCCTCGCAACGGATCATCATATCTGCCCCATGGTTTTGAGTTGGGCCTTGGGATGAATTTCATTTTGCGACATGACAACCGTGGTGGGCCGGAATCGTTCGACAATGGATCGGACATAGGGACGAATGCCGGGACTGGTCAAAAGAACCGGGCTTTCGCCCATCATGCCAAGTCGCTCGAACGTGGTGCGAACCTTGTTGATAAATTCCTGAAGCTGGCTTGGCGGGATCGAAAGTTGCTTTTCCTCGCCAGAGCCGACCAGACTTTCGGCAAATATCTGTTCCCACTGCGGTGACAGGGTCACCAGCGGGATCACGCCATCATGGTTGGTATTCACATCCGACAACTGTCGTGCCAGGCGGGAACGCACATGTTCGGTCATGAAGGTCGGATTACGCGTAAAGGCGGTGGATTCCGCAATTCCTTCAAGAATGGTCGGCAGATCGCGGATCGATATGCGTTCGGTCAGAAGGTTTTGCAGAACGCGCTGAACCCCGCCAACGGAAACCTGACCCGGTACGATGTCTTCGACCAGTTTTTTCTGGTCGTCGTCGAGCTCGTCCAGAAGCTTCTGGGTTTCGGCATAGGACAGAAGTTCGGGCATGTGGTCCTTGATCACCTCGGTAATATGGGTGGTGATCACGGTTTGCGGATCAACAACGGTATAGCCACGGAACATGGCCTCTTCCTTCATGCCCTGTTCGATCCACATGGCTGGCAGGTTGAAGGTCGGTTCCATGGTTTTTTCACCGGCAAGGGTGATTTCCTCGCCGCGCGGATCCATGACCAGCAGCATGTTGGGGCGAAGGTCGCCACGGCCGGCCTCGATTTCCTTGACGCGCAGTACATAGGTGTTGGCGGGAAGCTGCATATTGTCTTGAATACGCACACTGGGCATGACAAAGCCCATATCGGTCGCCAGCTGACGGCGTAGTGCCTTGATCTGATCGGTCAGCTTCTGGCCGCGTTCGGTGCTGATCAGCGACAGCAGGCCATATCCGAGTTCAAGCCGCACATAATCCATGCGAAGCGCATTGGCGATCGGCTCTTCGGGGGGCGGGCCTGCGGCATCGGCGGCGGTCTGGGCTTCTTCCATTTCGGCGTTGGCGGCGGCTTCTTTCTGTTTTCGGCCCAAATGCCACGCAAGATAGCCCAGCACAATCGCCAGACCAAGGAACCAGACCATCGGAATACCTGGCAAAAGCGACATGCCCGCCATCATCGCCGAGGCAACGCCAAGAGCTGCGGGGTAATTGCTTACCTGTCCGAAAACGGCCTTTTCAGTTGCGCCGTCAAGGCCGCCCTTGGTGACAAGAAGGCCAGCGGCCGTCGAGACGATCAGGGCGGGAATCTGCGACACCAGACCATCGCCAACAGTCAGGATCGTGTAGGTTTCAGTGGCTTCGGCCAGGGATAGGCCCATCTGGGCGGTGCCGATAATAATGCCGCCGATCACGTTGATGAAGGTAATCAGGATACCTGCAACCGCATCACCGCGGACGAATTTGGATGCACCATCCATGGAACCGAAGAACGAGCTTTCATCTTCCAGTTCCTTGCGGCGTGCCTTGGCCTGCGCTTCGTTGATCAGACCCGATGACAGATCGGCGTCAATCGCCATCTGTTTACCGGGCATGGCATCAAGGGTGAAGCGTGCAGCGACTTCGGCGATACGACCGGAACCCTTGGTGATAACCACAAAGTTGATGATCACAAGGATGGCAAAAACAATAATCCCGATCACGAAATTGCCCGAGATCAGGAAGCTGCCGAATGCCTCAATCACCGCACCGGCAGCATGGGTGCCTTCGTGTCCGTGGCCCAGAATCAGACGCGTGGTTGCAATGTTTAGCGCCAGTCGAAGCGACGTCGCGACCAGCAGGATCATCGGGAAAGAGTTGAATTCCAAAGGTTTCTGGATGAATAGCGACGTCATCAGGATCAGCACCGAGAAGCTGATCGACAGGGCGAGCAGGAAGTCGAGTAGCCAGGGCGGCATCGGGAACATCATGACCACAAGGATCAGGATGAAGCCAAGCGCCATGGCGATATCGCCACGTTTCATGGCCGACCGGACGCGTGACTGGATACCAGCCATATTCAGGCCGCCCGCACTTTGGGGGCCTTGTGACCCGTCAGATCCTGCCGGTGTGATGTCTCGACCGTCGGCCATGTTGACTTCTGGTTACCCTATGTTGCGCGATCCCGGGAATGCATCCCTTGTTCTGATATGGGGTGCACCGGTCGTTTTGTAATAATCAGTCCTGACCATTGCCAGGTTGCGGCACGGCAAGGCCTTCGTCGGTATATTGACGAAGCTTGTTGCGCAGTGTGCGGATCGAAATGCCGAGAATGTTTGCCGCATGGGTGCGGTTGCCAAAGCAATGTTTCAGCGTATCGATGATCAGATCGCGTTCGACATCTGCAACCGTGCGACCGACCAGGGCTGCCGTGACCGATGAATCCGCGTTGGTGTGATCGGCGCTATCCGCATCATGGTCGATCGGTGCTGCCGGGCAGGGTGCTGCATAATCGTCGTGATGATCAGGCAGCGGGGCAGGTGCGTATGGTGCCTGCTGTGCCGGGGGAACCGGACGATAGGCCGCACCACCATAAGCCGCATTGGCATTGGCATAGGCCGAACTTGCGCGGGACGGTGCACTGGGGGCTGGCTGCGAAAGAGCCGGGGCAGGTGCCGCTGTTTCGGGGGGCGGAGCAGACTGCCAGCCCGGTTCGCTACTTCCGGCACCCGAAAGCATGATGGCTTCAGGGCCGATTTCCGTCGGACCGGCAATCAGGACGGCGCGGTGCATGGTATTTTCAAGTTCGCGAACATTGCCACGCCAATGATGGCTACGCAAACGCGTGATTGCCAGCGGACTGATCGGGCGGATCGGTACATCGTTGGCTTCGGAATATTTTTTAACAAAAAATTCCGCCAGAACTGGAATATCGTCAGGCCGTTCGCGCAGCGAAGGAATATCGAGATTGACGACGTTCAGGCGGAAATAAAGATCTTCACGGAAGTTGCCCGCATTGACTTCGGCCTCAAGATTGCGGTTCGAGGTCGCAAGAATACGGACATCAACCTTGACCGGGCTTTTACCGCCCAGACGGTCGATTTCCTTTTCCTGAATGGCGCGCAGCAGCTTTGCCTGAAGGCGGACATCCATTTCGCTGATTTCATCAAGCAAAAGGGTACCGCCATTGGCTTCTTCAAACTTTCCGATGCGTCGGGCCTGTGCGCCGGTAAACGCACCTTTTTCATGGCCAAACAGTTCGGATTCAAGAAGGTTGTCGGGAATCGCGGCACAGTTCACGGCAACGAATGGTTTGTCCGCCCGGTTGGATTTACGATGAACAAAGCGCGATATGATTTCTTTGCCGGTACCGCTTTCGCCCGTAATCAGGATGGAGGCGGAACTGTTGGCGACCTGGGTTGCCAGACGAAGGGTTTCGGCCATGCGGGCATCGCGATGGATCAGGGCATGGCTTTCTTCGGTAACGGCCTCGAAGATGGCGGCAATCAGGTCGGCTTCGGGGGGCAGGGGGATGAATTCCTGGGCACCGGCCTTGATGGCATTGACCGCACCATTGACGTCATTGCCGATGCCACACGCGACAACCGGGACATTGATCCGTTCACGATGCATGGCTTCGATCAAGGCTGCAACATCAAGGGTGATGTCAGCCATGACAAGATCGATCCGGTTGCCTGCGCGCAGGATATTCAGCGATGTCGTGACACTTTCGGCCAACTGGACTGTTGCGCCGCGTGCCATCGCGATCTTGCTGGCTGCGCCGATCTGACCGCCCAGTCCACCAACGATCAATACCTGCATAGTCTCATCTCTTTCCGCTTCGTTCCCAATGGCAATTTCAATTGGCGGGTTTCACCGATCAATCGAAATAGCTGACCCGTTTTGACGGGGGCAGGATGGAGTTGATCAGCATTTCCAGACGACGGGGGTTTTCCTGTCGCCCGATGGAGACGGCCCCCACCATATAGACCGAATTCAAAAGTTCTTCTTCGCCCGAGTTGCGTTCAAGTTTGGCAGCAAGCGGCATAAAAACCATGTTTGCCAGAACCGCACCATAGAAAGTCGTCAGAAGGGCAACTGCCATGGACGGCCCGATCGAGGACGGGTCATCAAGGTTGCCCAGCATCTGCACCAGACCGATCAGTGTCCCGATCAGCCCCATGGCCGGCGCGATATCGCCAGCCTTTTTCATGATGTTTGCACCTTTCTGGTGGCGACCGATGGTGGCGTTCATGTCCTTGCGCATGATGGCTTCGACTTCTTCGGGTGGTGTGCCATCGACGACAAGCGACAGTCCCTTCCAAAGATATTCCTCGCTTTGCAGACTGTCGAGATGCCCCTGAAGCGATAGGACCCCGCCTTTGCGGGCGATTTCAGCCAGTTGCAGGATTTGCAGGGCAGCATCGGCAGGGTTGCGCGATTTGTGGAAAATCGTGCGCATCAGAACCTTGCCAGCCCCCAGGAATTCGCCCAGCGCAAAACACACAGCGGTAATCGCAGCCGTGCCGCCGATCACGATCAGAACGGATGGAATATCAATAAATGCCCCGGGCGATCCCCCCAATACGATCGCCGCGATAATAAGTGCGAAGCCAATAGCCAGCCCCGCAACCGTCGCGATATCAAACGACGTTTTAGTCCCCCCGTCCGCCATACCCGCTCATCCTCTCAAAAGACTAGTTTTTCTCGGACTTGATGATTTCCGTCATGGTTACCCCCAGACGGTCTTCGACAACCACCACTTCGCCGCGTGCGACCAGACGGTTGTTTACATAAATATCAATAGCTTCCCCAACCTTGCGGTCAAGCTCTACCACTGCGCCACGCCCCAGTTTTAGCAGCTGACTTACCTGCATGGTTGCTTTTCCAAGGACTGCCGAAACCTGAACGGGAATGTCGTAAACCGCTTCGAGATCCTTGGAGGTCTTCATGGCATCGCTGCCGATCTCGGCGGCGGCCAGAAGTTCGGTACCTTCGCCCTCTAGCTCGATATCATCATTATCGAGTTCCGAGAGTTCAAGATCGTCATCATCGGCCATTTTCGTCTCCTGATCCTTGAGCTTCCTGCGTCACATCGGCTTCTGTTTCGTCCCGGGTATCGGGGGTGCGATCTTCCTGCAACGGGTTCCCATCCTGTTGTCGCGGATCGCTTTTCTCCTCATCCCGGATCTGAGTGTGCGACGCATCATCCTTGGGGGATGTTGGCATATTAACCTGTTCTGTGCCATGACCTTCTTCGATCTGGCCTGTCGGTTGACCGGCTTGGTGTGATCCGGTTCCACTATCCCCGATATGATTATCACCTGTCGGGGCGGCCTGCATTTCGGAAGTATCAGGTTCTGTCGCATAGGTTGGTGTCAAATCATGCCCCGAAACGGTTGTTTCCGGTTTCGCCGACGGGGTTTCTGGACTTGCCGGGCGGGGGGCGGGCGAAAGGTCGGCAAGCCGGGTGTTCTGGACATCAGGATCGCCCATGTCATTTTCTTCAAACTCATGCTCCTCGCTATGATTTTGAAGGACACGTTCAACGATATCGTTGATTTCGGCCCAGATGCGTTTGGTTTCCCGCACAGCCGTTCCGTCACCCCACGATACATGGCAGTCACCCAGATCAATATCGGGCTCGCCAACAACCGCGACCTTACCCGAAAAACCCCGCGACTGTGCGATTTTTTCAACACTTTCGGAAACCATGTCGCTGATATCGGGGTGGACCTGAACGATCACCTTGGGAACATCGAACAGATTGGCAAGGCACTGACGGACTATGCTTTCGATTTCAGTCAGTTCGAACTGTTTTGACCAGGCCGGTGCGATTTTGCGCATGATGCCGACGGCAACATGAATGGCATCCTCGTTGATGCGGGCATTGGCGCGTTTCTGCTGCTCGTCAATTTGCGCAAGTTTTTCGGCAAGTCGTGCGGACGTATCTGTCAAAGCTTGTTGCAGCGATGACTGGATTTCCGCGCGGCCTTGCTCGACACCGCGCGCAAAGCCTTCTGCGTCGGCGGCCTCGCGCGCAACTGCCTCGGCCCCTGCAATCATCTGGGCGGCCTGTTCTTCGGTATAAACTGCCGGAGGCGGAGGCGGGGCTTCGTCCTCTTTCTTCTTTTTCTTTTTGCCCAGAGAATAATGTTCATCATCCGAACCGGACGAACGAATGACGTTATCGGCATCATCGAAACTGAGCGAGAATTTGAATTTTTCAATGGCCGTCATATCGAACCGCTGGTTTGATTTGTGCGACAAGCAGGCCGGCGGCCTTATGCCAACCTGCCCATGAATGAACCTTCAGGCATATCAGGTTTCCTGATAAAGCCAGTTGCGAATGATCGACAGGGCCTCTTCCGGGTGCTTTTCGACAATTTCACCAATTTTCTTGACCGAAGATGCTTTAACCCGGCCCTCGACCATCGACAGATTGATCAGTTCTTCGCCTTCATCACTCATCCCCGGCGCCATCGGTACGGGGGATGGGCCTGTCAATGCGGGGGTGCCGTCTGCGGACATGTCTTCAGACAGCAACTGGCGCTGTGCCATGTCGGCGGCACTTGGCAGTGTTTCGAATGCACGGGTCAGCAGCGGCCTGACCACCAGCAGGATCACAAGGATCGCGACAATTGCCAGCACCAGCATTTCTGCGATGCGGAAGATTTCTGCCTTATCAAGACCAAGGAATGTTTCGACAGCTTCATCCGCGAAGAGGTCTGCTGTATCGGCAAATCTCATATTGATCACTTCGACCTGATCACTGCGCGCCGGGTCATAACCGATTGCGCTACGAACGAGGGCCGCAATCTTTTCCAGATCTTCAGGCGAGCGCTCCTGATAAAGCCGTTCGCCGTTTTCATCTGTTGTGTAGGTGCCATCGACCAGAACCGCCACAGTCACACGCGAAATTTCGCCGATTTCCTTGACCTTGGTGGTCGTGGTTTTGGAAATCTCGTAATTGACAGTTTCCTCGGAACGGGTTTCCTGACTGTTGGTGCCAGCACCCTGTGCTCCACCAAGATTGGGATCCGGAAGATTGTTCTGCAGCGTAACCGGGTCTGCACCCTCTGTCTCGCTGTTGGTCGAGTTTTCATCAATCGTCTGGCTAGAGCGCACCACCCGTTCGTCGGGATTAAATCGCTCGTCTGCTGTCGTCACCTTGTTGAAGTCCATTTCGACCGACACCTCGGCACGAACTTCGCCATAACCAAGGGACCGGGAAAGAAGATCTTCGATCGTGTTGCGCAGACGCGTTTCGTTGCTAATGCGCATCTCATCGGCGGTCTGGGTCAGGAAGGTTGAAGACTGTTCTTCACCCTGACCACGCGCCAGAAGACGACCGCGTTCATCAATGATGGAAACCTTGCTTGGTGTTAGCTGGGGAATAGCCGCTGCAACAAGATGCTGGATCGCTATAACCTGTTCGGGTTTAAGTTCCCCACCGGCCATTTTAACTGCAATTGATGCGCTGGCTTCCTGGGTCTCGCGCGAGAACATCTGACGTTTGGGCAAAACCAGATGTACACGGGCCTGTTGAACGGACTGTATGGAGGCTATGGTACGGGCCAATTCGCCCTCAAGGGCGCGAACATGGTTAATGTTCTGTTCGAAACTTGTTGCACCAAGGCCGCTGCCACTATCGAACACTTCGTACCCGACGGAGCCGCCGGTCGGCAACCCGCTTTCCGCCATTGACAGGCGCATGCGATTGACCTGATCGGCGGGTACAAGAATTTCGGTGCCGTTATTCAGAAGCTGGTAGGAAACCTGCTGTTCTTCGAGACGGTTGACGATCTGGCTCGCATCCGCCGGGTTCAGATCACGATAGAGCAACTCCATATTCGGTGCCGAAACACGCAGAATAAGGAATGCAAAAAACACAAGCAGCAACACCCCGACGCCACTGATGGCCATCAGGCGTGTCGGTCCAAGACCTTTAAGCGTTTGCAATAAACCGCCCACGTTCGACTGCTCCGGATCGATTGTTACCACTGTCCCCAATACCGGCAGATGTCCGCACAATAGCTACCAGTATCATCAACGAATAGAAGCGCATATTGAAGAACAGGTTAACGACCGGCAATTATTGCCCAGTAATGTGTTCAAAATTCGCCAGCGATTTGAATCATTTGAATCTTTGGCACGTTCAATATGCTGCCCCCTATGTAGGTATTCCGTTCCCAAAAAAGAAGCCCGGCTAAAAAAAGCCGGGCGAGTCCCTGTAAACATGCAGTGCATCGGGGCAGGAAAACCGCCCCGATGGCCTCAATCAATTACTGTTTGATACGGATCAGCTCGCTGAGCATTTCATCGGTCGTGGTGATCGTCTTGGTGTTTGCCGAATAGGCGCGCTGGGTCACGATCATGTTTGTGAACTCCTCGGCAAGGTCGACGTTCGACGATTCAAGAGCAGATGCCACAACGTTACCTGCACCATTCAGACCCGGCTCACGCAGTAGATAGTCACCCGATTCACGTGTCTGGCGGTAAACGTTGCCAGTATGGTTTTCCATCTCGTCAGGTGCCTCGAAGGTGGCGATCGCCAGTTTGTAAATCGGGCGTTTTACACCGTTGGCAAATTCGACCTGAAGGAAGCCATCTTCGGTGAAGCCGTAGTTAACCATCGAACCTGCCTGCGCACCGTTCTGGTTAATGAAGCGGGTGTCATATTCTACGAGGTTGCCGTTCGAGTCCGAACCTGCGCCAAACTGCGTGATACCATTCGTCAGGCCAACTGTACCGAGATCAATTGTGATCTGGTTTGCATTTGAACCATTGCTCCAGTTAACAGCAATATCCTGATCCACCAGACTTGTTGTTCCGGCATTATCGGTAAAGGTCCGCAGGCTACCATCACCGTTAAAGGTAATGATACCGGACTGGATCAATCCGTTAGGATGAAGGGTCGGATCAAGTTCGTCCGCACCAGTGCTGCCTGTCAGTTCAAACCCCCAGCGGTTTTGGCCCAATTTGATAACCTGCAATTCGACAACATGTGCCGATCCAAGGGAATCATAGATTGTCACGGGCATCCTGTTGTTTTCAGCAACAGCCCCTGACGCCAGATTACCTCCTGTATAGGTTGCTGCCAGTGTCGCCGGGAACGGGCCTGTAAAGCCAAGGGCGGTCAGAGGGGTGTTGTTGTTGTTGGTAATCACAACATTCTGATCGGCAAACGAACCGTTAATGGTCAGGGTATCATTGGCACCGGTTGTGGTGGCCGTCGCACTGACGCCCGTCACCGCGCTGATTTTTGTCGCGATGTCTGCCAGCGTATCCGTGCCGGTTATCGTTATTGTCGTGGTGGTACCGTTATAGGTGATATCAAAAGAGTCACCGGCGGCAATACCGGCCTGACCGGCAAGGGCAGCCGTCCCGTTGATGCCCAACGTTGTCGAAACATTCGACCCACCGGCCAGCGGTGTTTCGTTGGCATTAAGGTTTGCCCCGAACTCGATGGTTGTGGTTGACGCCGCTGCTGTCAGGATCGAGTTGATATCAAGAACCTGCAAATCAGAGATCGCCGAACTGTTCGACGTCGTTGCCGTTCCGGTCGGATCAAGAAGACCACCGTTACGATCCGTCGCCCAACCCTGAACGTAATATCCGGCGGTATTGCGTAGATAGCCGTCATCATCCGGTTTGAAATCACCTGCACGTGTGAAGAAAATCTCGTTGTCTGAACCGGGAGTATTCGTATCACGGACAACAAAGAAGCCATCACCGGAAATTGCTGCGGCTGTATTTGACGAGGTCGCCTGCAACAGGCCCTGCTTGCTGATCAGGGCCGTCGGATGGAACCGCACACCACCGGGGGTGTAACGGGTGTTGGTCGCAGATTCCGTGACAAGCGTTGAAAAACGCCCGACGGTACCCTTGTAACCAACCGTGTTGAGGTTCGAGATGTTATCCGAAATGACGCCCAGGTTTTGCGACTGGGCATTCAGGCCGGATACACCGGAAATCATAGCACCAAAAAGGCTCATTGTATTTCTCCTGCACCTACAGGGTGTTGATCAAAATCCGGATGAAAGCCCTCAGGCTGCTTCGTCCTGTTCGTCTGTTCCGGCATTATTGTTGTCGCCGGTTTCGGTTCCGGTATCCGTGCTGTTCGCGCCAAGTTTGACGTTGGTCAGCGTTCCGAACGGTACAGAAACGTCACCGATACGCAGATAAATATCGTCATCACCAATATCGACGCTGTCGACATTGCCAATGATGCCAATCGCCATCGAGGCCGGTTTACCTTTTTCGTCCTTGAACGTATCACCGTTGGCTGCCATCGGTTTAAGCACGAGGGTATAAGCACCTTCGGCCTGCGCGACGCCGCTATTGTTTTTGCCATCCCAGGTAAAGTTCTGGAGGCCGGAAATGTCGGTGAGATCTTCGGAATAAACCGTCTTGCCGTCTTGATCCTGAACCTGCAATTGCAGGCGCGGAACTTCTGGCGAGATGTTGTATTTGTATTTGAGCTCGCCACCCTCTTCGAGCCAGTTGGTATCACCAACAGCCTCGATTTCTGCCCCGACATAGGACAGGGCGGAAAGCTGACGCTGCTGGCTTTGCATCGCAAGCAGGTTTTCAAGGTTCTTGTTGCTCTGGATTCCTTGCTCCACCTGGGCGAACTGGCTGAGCTGGTCGGTGAATTTGTCACTTTCCATCGGCGAGGTCGGATCCTGGTTCTTGAGCTGGGTGGTCAACAGCGTCAGGAACGTGTCGAAGTTCTGGGCCAACTGGCTGGCGGAGCTGCTGGAGGCAGCATTTGTATTGTTTCCTGCCACGCCAATATTGGTAGTTGATGAAACGGTCATGGTCCTGTTCCCCTACCTTTCCTAAATCCGGATATCAACGAGGCCGTTGGGATTGATCCCATAGCCAATCGCGACATGCTCAGCGAGCTCGGCACCACTCATGACATCGCCTTCATCAGGCATGCTGCCAGAATTGTTTGCCATTCTGGATTGGCCGTTGCCTTCCTGGCTTTGGCCGCCTTCGTTCCTGTGCTCGAAGGTGAAACTTTGGCTGTCTGCGTTCAGGCCAGCATCCTTGAGCGCCTGTTGCAGAGCACGTGAATCCTGACGGAGCATGTCGAGTGTTTCGCGTGTATCGGCCTGAATGACGCCCTGAACACGGCCATCATGGCTGATTTCAAGTTTCACATCGACCCGGCCCAAATGTTCGGGGCGCAGTTGGACCGAAATTTTGTCCACACCCTCGCTGGCGGCATTGCGGATATGAACCGCGACCTGCTGTTGCACCTGCTGGGCGGGGGCGCTGCGTGCCGTATGCGCGGTTTGCCCGGCAGAATTGCCTTGGGTCAGGTTGCTGTTGCCGGTAAGCGTTCCATTGGCTGTCTGACTTGTACTTTCGCCTGATCCGGTTGCATTGATGGTTGTTGCTGCATTACCGGTCGTTGCGGTCTGTGCCTGTACGCCTGGCTGCATATTCGGCACATTTGCCGCAGCAGCCATTGCCTGCTGAGCGGCCTGACTGGTGCCGTTCGCAGCCGTCGCATTACCCGTCGAAGCAGGGGTTTGCTGAGCTGCGCTGTTGTTTGCGTTCGCAGCACTGGTGCTGGTGCCCGAGTTCTCTGTTTTTGTGCCGGATTTGCTATTACCTTCGCCGCTCATGGCATCAACGACCTTGGCGATAAAGCTGTCATTGTCGTCGGCAGCGGAGCCGGTTCCATCCAGACCGTTAAGGGCAGATTTTGCAGTTGCACCCGCTGCGGGTTGCGACAGGGCGGTGGAATTCATCAATCCATCGGTGGTGCCCTCGGCATTCTGCGCCGGATTTGTTGAAACAGGCTGAGCCGTTGTTCCTGCGACTCCCGTCGCTGTCTGTGTAACTGTACTTCCAGATGTTTGCGGGGGGGCCGCCGGATTGACAGAGGGTACCGCGACCATATTCGGATCAATCGTCTGCTCATCTTGCGAAGCAGGATCTGCAGAAGCGACAGTTTCGTCTTTCACCTTCGCAGGCTGATCGGCATTGGCCGCTTCTTCATTCTGCCCGCCAGAAGCTTCTTTGGGATCATTCGTCGAGGCTGTTTTGGTTTCATCCAGATCGTCGCGTGTGTTGTCACCCTTTTTGTCGGCCACATCACGTGCCGGGTGGGCATCATCACCGGTGTCCGCTGCGTTGACATCGTCATAACGGTCACGGTCATCATTATTGACGGGGGTATTGGTCCGCGGTGCATCGGGTTTGGTATAATCATCGCGCGACTTGCTGTTTGCGGTGTCGCTGCGTCTTGCCTCTATATTCTCGCGGATTTGTGCCTGGGCATTTTTTGCCGTGTCATGTTGGACCTGGGCGTTGCGTTCTGCCCAGTTGTCAGTGATCTGCTCCATCACGTCGCCAAAGGATACGTCGCTGCTGGCAGACGCAGTTTGGCCCGGAATGGATACGGTTGGAGATGCCGATCTGATAATCGCAGAGCTGTTCATGACATGGTCCTTCTTAAAACAGTGTCACAACATCTGCAAAAGACGGGCCAGTTTTGAGCGTTAAGAAACTGTATATAAAACAGCTACTTGGTCTATGGCTCAATCAGAAGGTATTTTTTGCCGGGCTTTCTTTTCCTTAAACGTCATCAACAAAAAAGCCCCCGAGTGGGGGCTTGAAATGGTACGCGGACACGGTACTACGCCAAGTAAATCTAGGCAGAAATTGACAAACCGGAAGGCCGCGGCCGATTCTGATTCTCGTCAGTAGATGCGTGGGAACGCTGATGCGGAACAGGTTGCGTTTGTGGACGAGGCTGGCTTTGCTGAACCGCCATAATAGCCTGGCGCATATCGTCTTCACTTTTGTCTGCAAGAGCGGCCCAGGAATCACGCAAAGGCGTCAAAAGGCGGATAACTTCATTTGCCGCGTCGGCGCTATTGTGGCGATCAACATCCATCAACCGGATCATACAGTGGGTATATAAACGTTCAAGGTTGGCAGCGATTTCACCACCTTGATCCATATCCAGTGTGTTCGACAGATGTGCAATAAGTTCCTGTGCCTTGCAATTGGCATTGCAGCGTCTTTGGATATCTTTGACTTCGATCGCGCGAAGAGCTTCCTGCAAGCACGACAGCGTCTTCTCAAACAGCATGAAAACCATCTTGGCGGGGGATGCTGTATTGACTTGCTGATTCTTGTACGTCTGTGCTGCACGTTCGTTCATGCTACACTCCTTGGTCTGCTAGGCGTCCTGTCAGTGTGCATGTATGGCAGCAAAAAGTTAATTCTTATCTTTTCCTGCCGCCATCAATTCATCGAGAGAATTCTGGATGTTCTTCATGCGGGCCAAGGCCGTTTCCATGTTGATGAACCGGTCCATCAGGTTTTCACGCTGGCTTGCCAGACGCTCATCAATCCGATCAATCTTGTCTTGATAGGATGTATTTTGCGTTTCAAGCGCAGTGACTTCCTGGCTCAGAGTGCCGGTTTCATCTTTCAGAAGCGAATCGAGTTCGAAAAAGATCTGAGCCCCGATGCCTTTGCTTGTGTTTAATGTTGCGGTGCTTGCGGCATTTCCGTCACCGCTATAGATCAAGCGCAGACCATCGGCGGTCGTTACGGTATTTCCGTTGATCATGGCTGTCTTGCCTGTGGTTGTAACACCGTCAACGGTTATATCATACGTAACACTATTCAGTGTGCCACCGGATGCATCTATATTAAAGCTGTATTCCGCAGCATTGGTTTTGCCACTGAAGCCTGTCATGGTCAAATCCGAATTGTCGGATTTGCTTCGGAACAGGAAGAGCTCCATAACTTCATCTGGCTCTTTAAGAAGAGCATCGTTCAATTTGGTTTCGTCAATTTTAAGCGTGTTATTGAGCAAGGGATCCTGATTGGTGCCGTACGCAATAAAATCAATGCCGATTTCAGCCAGAACCGAATAATCATCCTTGCCGGCCCTGTCGGTCACGCCTTGGGCGAATGAACCTGCAATTTGCTGTAACGCGGATTCAATGGTTTTGACTGTCGAATTGCCCAGCAGAATAGCATCTTCGGATGCCTCGCCTGTGGTCGGATCAACAAATGTTTTTTCGTTGATAAAGGATTGCACGGCATTATATGCGTCAACAAAACCCACGATGGCTGTTTTGGCCTGATTCAAGTCCTGTTCAACATCAATTTTGATCTTTGTTCCGGGTTCCGCATCATAAAGGCTGATGCTCAACCCGTCGACAAGATCCGAAAACTCGTTTGAAGAACGGCTAACAGTAACCCCGTCAAGTTTGATCAGGGCATTGTTTCCACCATCAATCACGTTTGCCGCGTTGATGGTGGTTGGATCACTTAGAACGCCAAGATTTTGCAGAACTGCACCAGTGTCATCGCTAAAGGAAATCCGATTGTCTTCACCTTCTGATGTCGAAGTAAAGATCAGTGTGCTTTCCGTCGGCGAGACTTTGATTACAGAGGCCTGAACGCCTGTGCTGTCCGTGAGGTTGTTAATCTTGTCGCGAATATCCTGCAAGGTATCACCAGCATTCACGGTAATTTGCGAGCTTCCCGTGCCGCCGGTAATCGTAAATTGGCCTGTACCGGATATTCCTGTCGCATCTGCGCCAGCTGCGACACCAATCGTGTCACTTGAAAGCTTGTGTTTGGTCGCGATTTGATCGACTTCAAAAGAGTAGGAGCCGGTTGCCGCAGCATTGGATGCGGTGATACCAATCAACTCGCCTGCAGTGGTCGAACTGTCAGTCGATGCATATATCTGTTTTGACTCGAAAATATTCTTCGATTTGTCAAAGCTGGTCGCCCCATAAAGATTCGCCATGGAATCCTTGAGCGTTCCCATCAATTTCTGAAGATCTTTCAGAGCTTTCAGTTTGTCGTCATTGGACTCAATCCGTTTTTCCAGAGAGTCCGCAGGAATGCGACGTGCAGCGATCATCTTGTCGACAACATCAACAAAGTCGATGTTCGAAGATCCGCCCGAAAGTTGGATTCGGCCGTTGTCGCCAACATAGATGTTATTCAGGTTTACGCTGCTCATTTGGTTAGCTCCCTGGGCACGTCGGTAGGCAATTATTGCACTTCTTGCCTTAACACGGTTTTCTACGCAAGAAGCGTGCCTTTTCCGGAAAGCCCGATCGCTGAATTAAATTTCTTCGTCAACGATACTGCCAAGATATTCCCGGATTTGCGAGAATAAATGCTGCAACTCTTTTGACGGAATTTCACGAAGAACTTCGCCGTTTGACCGATCCGTAACTTTGGCGATGACACGTCCGGTATCCTGATTGAAGTTCAGTTCGATACGGGCATTGGCATCGGCAAGTTCGGGGATATCAAGTGAGGACAAAGCTTTTTGAAGTCTGTGTCCGGCATCTGCCTGAGCGGGGCCTTTGGTATCGAATGAAGGCTTTGCTGAAATCGAAACAGACTGGCCAGCTGCATTGTTTGACGCAGTAGGTGCTGAACCAGAAACTGATCCTGCAGAACGTTGGTTTTGATATGCGCTTACAATTTCCATCTGACCCTCCTATGCCGCCTTTGCGACAAAGGATAATCCGGATGAAGGATGGGAGGTAAACTCCCATCCTTCCTCGGATATCCGGATTACTGCAGCAGACGCAGCAGGTTCTGCGGCATCTGGTTTGCCTGAGCCAACATCGCGACACCAGACTGAACCAGGATCTGTTTCGAGGTGAACGCAGTCATCTCGGCAGCAACATCAAGGTCCATCAGGGTGGAACGAGCCGATTCAGTGTTTTCCTGCGTAGAAGCAAGGTTCTGACCGGCGAAGTCCAGACGGTTCTGATAGGTACCAATCGCAGCACGTGCGCGCTGCAGATCGTCGATCGCGGTTGTGACAACTTCAACAGTCGCCTGGGCACGTGCGGCCGTGGTGATATCCACAGAAGCAGCGTTCAGGGCCGTACCGGTACCGGCAGAACCCGTACCCAAGGTTGCAGTGTCAACGGCCGTCAGGGAAATCCCAAGGCGGTCGTTTGCAGTGTTACCGCCGCCAACCTGGAAGTCGATGCTTGCAGGCAACTGCTGGCCATTGT
>CERN01001209.1_pt1 | contig 32487 bp, 27 predicted proteins | sample 530761 | NCBI WGS metagenome assembly CERN01 (sample SAMEA2620947, study PRJEB7988) | marine metagenome | isolation source: saline water (ENVO:00002010), including | reverse complement strand
AGGGGATATGGTCGTTGGTGGTGCTGTCAATGGTACCGGGCGGCTTGATGTCGAAGTCACAGCAATCGGCGAAGATACAACGCTGTCGCGGATCATTCGGCTGGTTGAACATGCCCAGACCGGAAAGGCACCGGTTCAGAAACTGGTCGATAAAGTTTCCGGGATTTTTGTGCCCGTAGTCGTCTTGATTGCCTTGGTTACCTTTGGCGGATGGCTTTTATTCGGTGCCACGATGGAAGTATCGATTGTGGCCGCTGTTTCGGTTCTTGTTATTGCCTGCCCCTGTGCATTGGGGCTTGCGACACCAACCGCACTGGTGGCGGGCACGGGGGCCGCGGCGAAAAGCGGTATCCTGATCCGGAACTTCGATGCGCTGGAACAGGCACACAATGTTGATACCGTCATTTTTGATAAAACCGGTACCCTGACCGAAGGCAAGCCAACAGTTCGAGACATCAAACCCGCAGAGGGCACAGATGAAGCCGAACTGCTGCGTATGGCTGCCGCCGTGCAGGCCGCAAGCGAACATCCGCTGGCGCGTGCAATCGTCAATGCCGCACGCAAACAGGAAATTAAAATTCCTGACATCACTGATTTTAGCAGCAAAACCGGTGCCGGTGTTCAGGCAAAGGTTGAAGACCACAATGTCGTTATAGGCAATGAGGCAATGCTTGCCGATCTTGGTATTGGATTGCCAGATGGTGATCTTGGCAGCCAGATTGCCGATTACGAAGGGCGCGGCCAGACCGTCATTCTGGTTGCGATTGACGGCAGGTTCGCCGGGTTCATCACGCTGGAAGATCGGATTCGTGCGTCGGCAAAGCAGGCGATAGCCGATCTGAAAGCGCGTGGGATCAACAGCATCATGTTGTCTGGAGACGGTGAAGATGTTGCTTCCTATGTTGCAGAGCAGCTTGGCCTTGAAGAAGGCCGCGGTCGTATCCGGCCGCAGGACAAGGCGCGCGAGGTCGAAAAACTGCGCAAGGCTGGCCGTCATGTTGCCATGGTCGGCGATGGTATCAATGATGCGCCAGCCTTGGCTGCGGCGGATGTCGGTATTGCGATGGGGGGCGGTACCGATGTGGCCATGGAGACGGCGGGCATTACCCTGATGCGGTCCGACCCGGCACTTGTCGAGGGGGCAATTGATGTGTCGATCGCAACACGGCGCAAGATCGCACAAAACCTGTTCTGGGCGTTTGGTTATAACGTGATCGGCGTGCCGTTGGCGGCGTTCGGTATCCTGAGCCCCGCGATTGCGGGGGCTGCGATGGCGTTGAGTTCGGTTTCGGTCGTCAGCAACTCGCTGTTGCTGCGAGGTTGGAAAGTCCGCGGAGAAAAACCATGAATATTTCCGATGCATCCCGCGATAGCGGTCTTCCGGCGAAAACCATCCGTTATTACGAGGATATCGGACTGGTAAAGCCCGGTCGGCTTGAAAACGGCTACCGGGACTACAGCGACGATGACTTGCACAAATTGCGCTTTTTGCAGCGTTCCCGGGGGCTTGGCTTTTCGGTAGAGGATTGCCGGGTGTTACTGTCGCTCTACGAGGACCGCAACCGTGCTTCGGCAGATGTGAAGCAGATTGCCAAAACACATCTGATCGAAATCGAACGCAAGATCGCAGAACTGCAAAGTCTGCAAAAGACCTTGTCGCATCTGGTTGACGAATGCCAAGGCGATCATCGTCCTCATTGTCCTATCATCAACGATCTCGCGGGATAGCCTGCTTAAATCTGAAGAAGGAAGACATTCGTTGAAGAAGAAAACGATTTTTGCCCTCGGCGGAGCTGTGGCCGTGTCCGCAATCGTGGTGATTGCTGTTGTCTTTTCAGGTGCCTACCCTAAAAAAGATGCGGCGCAGGTTCGCTTGCAACCCGATAATTTGCAACTGGTTGCAATGGGCAAGAAAATCTATGACGCCAATTGTGCGTCCTGCCACGGTCGTGATTTTAAAGGGGAAGCAAACTGGCGCGAACGACGCGACGATGGTTTGCTGCCTGCACCTCCCCATGATGAAACCGGCCATACCTGGCATCACCCGGATGATTTGCTGTTTGCATTGACCAAATATGGTCCGGCGAAAATGATCGGTGATGGTTATCAGTCTGCGATGCCCGGCTTTGAAAAAGTTCTGACGGATGAGGAAATCATAGCATCCCTGTCCTATATCAAAAGCCGCTGGCCCAAAGAAATCCAGATGCGTCACGATCAGATGAACAAGTCGGCCGCCCAATAAAGCACAAGGCCTGGCAATATTCTGCCGGGCCTTCATGTTTTTACGACATAAAACCTAAACGCGGGGCAGGGTGATTCGTACTGTTGTGCCCTTGCCAAGGTCGCTTTCGATGCTTAGTCGTCCACCGTGCAATTCAACCAAAAGCTTGGCCAGCGGCAAACCAAGTCCCGTTCCGGCACTTTCCTTGACCCCTGATGGGTGCAATTGGGAGAACCGGGCAAGCGCACGTGGAATGTCGTTCGGACTCATGCCGACACCATTATCCTGAATGGCAAAACAGATTTCGTCGTCCAAGACCGTCAATGTTACGGAAATCTCTCCCTTGTCGGGGGTGAACTTGGCGGCGTTGCTGAGTATGTTTATCAGGATTTGCTTAAGTTTCAGGCGATCACATGGCATCATCAATGGTTTTTGCGGCAAATTCAGGATCAGTTTGTGATGCCGTTTCTTGATGTCGTCGCTGACTAGTTTTGTTGCTTCCTGCGTTACAGAAACAATATCGTCTTCTGCCAGTTGCAAAGCCATCGAGCCATTCGAAAGCTTCGAGACATCAAGAACATTGTTCACGAGTTCAAGCAGATGCGTTCCGGCCTCGTAGACGTCGCGTGCGCAGTCACGATAGCTGTCGGAAATATCGCCCAGCACGCCTTCGGCGATCAATTCGGAATTGCCGATAATCGCATTAAGCGGGGTGCGCAGTTCATGCCCCATATTGGCAATGAAGTCGGATTTTGAAGCATTGGCGTCCGAGCGTTCGCGATTCTGTTCCATCAAGGTGCGCTCGGCCTGTTGCTGCCTGTCATTTTCAAGCAGCGTCATCAGGACAGCTGTGCGTGTTTCGTTTTCGCGGAAATATTCCAGCGGGGCGATGGATAGATCGCACATGTGGCTTTCATCGCTGGCATTGACCAGCACGATATCGCCGCGCCATGTCCGACCGGATGCAAAGACATCATCAATGTCATTGAGAAGTCCGGCAGACAGAAAGCCCGCCTTGCGCCCGATCATGCGGTCGCGGGCAACACCGATCAGGTTCGCCATGGCGTCATTGCACTGCAAAACCTTGCCGCTACGCTCGCAGATGACGGCGGCATAGGGCAGTGCGTTCAGAACGACTTGATCTGCCAATGGCGCGGTTTCCGCGTCAATCGGGGAGTCTGTGGTCATGTCGGCCCCTGGTCCCATCGTTATCCAGCAATCAATCGTTTAAAAACGGTCGATACCCAGTCCAAGAAGCGAGATATCGGGTTTGCGTCCGTCAATGAGATCGGCAACAGCCTTTCCAGAACCACAACTCATCGTCCACCCCAAAGTCCCGTGCCCCGTATTAAGATACAGATTATCATATTTGGTATCACTAATAACAGGGGCAGAATCAGGTGTTACAGGACGAAGTCCCGACCAGAACTCGATTGTTGAACGATCACCGGAATTTGGAAACAATTCGAATGCCTTGTCGGCAATTATTTTTTGGCGTCGTTCCGACATTCTAAGATTATAGCCGTCCAGTTCCGCCGTTCCCGCGACGCGGAGCCGGTTTCCAAGCCGCGAATAGACCATCTTCACGCTGTCATCAATCAGGGCCACCCGGGGGGCGCCGTTATGGCCAGTGGTATCGATGCTGATCGAATATCCCTTGCACGGGTAAACCGGCAAATGGATGCCAAGCGGCTTTAACAGAAGCGGGCTGTAACTGCCCAGACACATCAGGTAACGATCACCGGAAATATCGCCCTGATCGGTGCTGACGGCGGCAATGCGGCCCTGATCCTGTTTAAGTCCGGTGATGGTGGTGTCGAGCCTGAAGATGGCACCGCGTGCACGGCAGCGGTCTGCCAGAAGTTCGGTAAATTTTCGCGCATCCCCGCTTTCATCATCGGGGGTAAAGCTGCCACCGATGATTTTGGCATTGCTGTCGCGCAAGGCTGGTTCGATTTCAAGGCATTCGGTGGCACTGACCATGCGACGGTTCAGGCCAAATTCCTGCATCTGGCGGGTTGCCTTTTCGACCGTTGCCAGTTCGTCTTCGTTTCGACAGACGTGAAGAATACCCTGTTCGAGATGGTCATATTCAAGGCCAAGGCTGCTGCGCAGGTCTTTTAGGCAGGCGCGGCTGTATGTCGCAACGCGCAGTGCCTTTTCAAGGTTCACGCGTGCCCGTTTATCGGTGCAGTTACGCAGGAAACGGAGGCCCCATGAAAACAGTTGCGGATCCCAGCGCATCCGGAACAACAGCGGCGCTTCTTCGCGGCCAAGCCATTTCAGTATCTGTGCGGGGGTATGTTCATTTGCCCACGGTGTGGCATGGCAGGCGGAAATCTGGCCACCATTGGCAAAGCTGGTTTCCTGACCTGCGGCGTGCTGTCGGTCAATGACCGTAACCTGATGGCCGTTTTCCAAAAGATACCAGGCCGCCGTCGTCCCAATGACGCCAGCGCCCATCACGACAACATGCATACCGGAAAAGCCTCGTTACGGATCGTTAAGTACGCGTTAGTCTCTGACTCGCGATTGCGTTTGCAATATACTGATCGGGAAAACAAATAGCTACCGGTGTCTGTTCGTTTTCCGGATGATCCGGCAAGCACGCCAATGTACCGAATGTGACAGGTGAAAATGTTCGAAGTCCTCACTACTGAACAGATGTACGAAGCCGACCGCAGAACCATTGAAGCTGGCACATCTGGCGACGTTTTGATGGAAAATGCCGGTGCGTCTGTTGTTGCCGAAATCGTGTCGCGGTGGACGACGCGTGCCGCAACGGTGTTATGCGGGCCGGGGAACAATGGCGGCGATGGCTTTGTTATTGCCCGCCTTTTACGCAATGCCGGGTGGTCGGTACGGTTGGGGCTGCTTGGCGATGTTGAAAAGCTGACCGGGGATGCCGCCCTGAATGCGGGACGCTGGGAAGGGGCGGTCGAGCGGCTTTCGCCTGCATTGCTGGTCGGGGCCGATCTGGTGGTTGATTGTCTGTTTGGCGCGGGGCTTGCGCGGCCAATTGAGGGTGATCTTGCCAGTCTGGTGCAGGCTGTAAACGATTCCGGCGTGCCGGTTGTTGCGGTTGATGTGCCAAGCGGGGTTGATGGCAATTCCGGCGAAGTTCGCGGTATTTCCGTCAAGGCGAACGTCACCGTGACATTCTGCCGTCCGAAACCGGGGCACTATCTTTTGCCCGGTCGCATTCTGTGCGGTCAGGTGATTGTGCGTGACATCGGTATCGCCGATCAGACGATCCGCGATATCCGTCCGATGCTTGTATGTAATGAGCCCGGTGTGTGGCGGGCGGGCATCAACTGGCCAGGTGTGGATGGGCATAAATATCATCGGGGGCATTTGCTGGTGATTGGCGGGGCGACCATGACAGGGGCAGGCCGGCTGGTGGCAAGGGCTGCGCGCCGTGCCGGGGCAGGGTTGCTTACAGTTGTGGCAGAACCCGCAAGCCTTTCGGTTTATGCCGCGGATAGCCCCGGCATCATGACGGCACCGATTGCGACCCTTGATGACCTGTTAAAGGATTGTCGTCACAACGCGTTGGTGATCGGGCCGGGATTCGGCGTTGGGGATGAAACATGCAGCCGGATCATTACGTTGCTGCATTATTGTCGGTGCACGGTTCTGGATGCCGATGCGCTGACCAGTTTCGCCGAACAGCCCAGCACGCTGTTTTTTGCCATTCAGGGGCCAACGGTGTTAACGCCGCATGAAGGCGAATTTGCCCGTCTGTTTCCTGATATCGAAGGCGACAAGCTAAGCCGGGCGCGGGCCGCAGCCAAGCGAAGCGGTGCGACCGTCCTGATCAAGGGGGCGGATACGGTTGTTGCCGCCCCAGATGGCCGGGCGGCAATCAACACGATCGATGCGCCGTGGCTGGCAACAGCCGGATCTGGGGATGTACTGGCCGGAATTATCGGCGGGTTAATGGCACAGGGGATGGAAATGTTTGATGCTGCCTGCATGGGGGCGTGGCTTCATGCGCGTGCCGGGGGGGATATTGGTCCCGGTCTGATTGCCGAGGATATTCCGCATCATCTGCCGGTTCTGCTGGGGCAGCTTTGGCGTGGCGTGCCCAAGTGATGTCTGGATGAGGCGCTAGTTCTATCGCAAATCGGCTGCGTTCGGCCCCCTGAAGCCGATGTTTGATGGGCGAAGATGCTTTTTCGGGCAGTTTTTTGAACCTTCCAACAATCTTGTAGAACGCAGAAAACCGGCCCGTTTCAAATTAATTTTCCACCTGAATGCATCTGTCTAAAAGGCGATGCTTGCATGACATGATCGAAGTTTGTATTAAGGCGCACCCACACCGGTACTTCCGGTGTGTTTGGTATGCTTGTGTGCGGGCGTGGCGGAACTGGTAGACGCGCTGGATTTAGGTTCCAGTGGAGCAATCCGTGGGGGTTCGAGTCCCTTCGCCCGTACCATAAGCTGACCATAAATTAAGACCAGGATGCATATTCGTTTAGTCATATTGACTTTCTGAGGTCCGGACTGCGTCGCGTAACGGACATTATTCGAACCAAGCAAAAGAGTTATCTATGCAGGTTACTGAAACCAAAAACGAAGGCCTGGCGCGCGAGTTCAAAGTCGTTGTGCCCGCCGCTCAGATCGAAGAAAAAGTCGTCGCCAAACTCGACGAGATCAAAGACCAGGTTCGCCTGCCGGGCTTCCGTCCGGGCAAGATTCCGGCGAAACTGCTGCGCCAGCGCTATGGCCAGGCTGTCATGGGCGAAGTTCTCGAAGCCGCTGTAAATGAAAACACCGGCAAGGTTCTTAACGATAATGACCTGCGCCCGGCCGTTCAGCCGAAAATCGAAGTGACCTCGTTTGACGAAGGCAAGGACCTTGAGTTCGCCATTGCTGTCGAAGTCATTCCGGCCATCGAACCGATGGACTTCAAAAAGCTGAAACTGACCCGCGAAGTCGTTGAACTTGACGATGTGAAAGTCAACGAAACGCTTGACCGTATTGCAGCAGCGCAAGGCACCACCGAGCCGCTCGCACGCAAGCGCAAGTCGAAAGCCGGTGACGTTGTCGTCATCGATTTCCTTGGCAAAATCGGCGGCGAAGCTTTCGAAGGCGGTAAAGCCGAAGATTACGAACTTGAACTTGGTTCGGGTTCGTTCATCGAAGGTTTCGAAGACCAGCTTACCGGCGTTAATGCCGGTGACGAAGTTGTCGTCAAAGTGAAATTCCCGGAAGCCTACGGTGCGGCTGAACTTGCAGGCAAAGATGCCGAGTTCGACGTAACCGTCAAGGAAATCAAAGAAAAGAAACCGGCTGCTCTTGACGATGAACTCGCCAAGAAACTCGGCCAGGAAAGCTTTGACGCCCTCAAAGACGCGATCCGCAAGGATTTCGGTCGCGAGTACGAATCGGTTGCCCGTCAGAAACTGAAACGCCAGCTGCTTGATGCATTGGCCGAAAACCACAGCTTCGAACTGCCGACCAGCTTGGTCGAGAACGAGCTGGAAGGCATCATTGCCCAGATCAAACAGGCACGTGATGCGGGTCAGGAAGATGACGAGACCAAAGGCAAGTCCGAAGAAGAACTGACCGACGAGTTCCGCGAAATTGCAGAACGCCGTGTTCTTCTTGGTCTGCTTCTGGCAGAAGTCGGCCGTAAAAACGAAATCCAGGTTACCCAGGAAGACGTGAACAAGGTCCTTGTTGCCGAGGCCCAGAAATATCCGGGTCAGGAACAGCAGGTTATTGAATTCTACAAAAATAACCCGCAGGCCTTGCAGGCGCTTCAGGGCCCTGTATATGAAGACAAGGTCGTGGATTACATCGTCGAACTCGCCAAGGTAGAAGACAAGACCGTTTCGGTCGAAGACCTTCTGAAACCGGAAGAGGAAGACGAAGCTCCGAAGAAGAAATCGGCTGCCAAGAAGGCATCGGCTAAAAAAGATGCAGACAAAGAGGCTCCGGCCAAGAAATCTGCTGACAAGAAGCCGGCTGCCAAGAAAAAAGCCGATAAATCGGAAGAGAAGTAATCCGTCCGACATACCGGTTTAGGATGCAGCAAGGAGATTGCAGTCGATGATTGAAGCACAGATGAACTCGCTCGTACCGATGGTGGTTGAACAGACCAGCCGTGGTGAACGGGCCTATGACATCTTTTCCCGTCTTCTCAAGGAGCGGATCGTCTTCATCAACGGCCAGGTCCATGACGGCATGTCGTCACTGATCTGCGCGCAGTTGCTGCATCTCGAATCGGAAAACCCGGACAAGGATATCTCGCTTTATATCAACTCCCCGGGCGGGGTTGTGACGTCGGGTCTGGCGATCTATGACACCATGCAATACATCCGTTGCGATGTTTCCACGGTGTGCATGGGGCAGGCGGCTTCCATGGGGTCGCTGTTGCTGATGGCCGGTGCAAAGGGCAAGCGTTACTGCCTGCCGAATGCGCGCGTCATGATTCACCAGCCGTCCGGCGGGTTCCAGGGGCAGGCATCGGATATCGAAATCCATGCCCGCGAAATTCTGGCATTGCGTCAGCGTCTTAACGAGATTTATGTCGAACATACCGGCCGTGATCTCAAGACGATTGAAGACGCGATGGAGCGTGATAACTTCCTTACCCCGGATCAGGCCAAGGAATTCGGCCTGATTGACGAGGTGGTAACGTCGCGTCCGAAGCCGGAGTCTGATGCGAAAAAAGATTGATCGTTGCATAACGATCCGATGAAAACGCCCCGGTGTTTTGCCGGGGCGTTTTTTTTATGGCTTGCGCACATTCATCCTCTGGTCATAGACAGGACGTATAAGTAGGTTCTGTGACATTGTTTGGAACATGCGAAATTCCATAACGTTCAGGTGATAATGAACAGGGGTTTCGCATCCTTGGGTGCGCTCCCATATCAAACATGTGGCCATATGGCCGATAAGCGTAGATTAAACGTTGAGATCGGTATCGTTTACCGGCTAACATGGCGATAAAAGATAACGTCAAACGTAATTGGGGTTTGTATGAGCAAATCGAATAGCGGGGACTCCAAGAACACTCTGTATTGTTCTTTCTGTGGAAAGAGCCAGCACGAGGTTCGCAAGCTCATCGCCGGTCCAACCGTATTCATCTGTGATGAATGCGTAGAGCTTTGCATGGACATCATCCGCGAAGAGCACAAAACCCATCTCGTCAAATCGGCTGACGGGGTGCCTTCTCCGCAAGAGATTTGCAAGGTTCTTGACGATTATGTGATCGGTCAGGGCCATGCGAAGAAAGTTCTCTCTGTCGCGGTTCACAACCACTACAAACGCCTGCATCATGCCAGCAAGAACGAAGACATCGAACTTGCCAAGTCGAACATCATGCTGGTCGGTCCGACCGGTTGTGGTAAGACGCTTCTGGCGCAGACGCTTGCGCGCATCCTTGATGTGCCGTTTACTATGGCAGATGCCACGACCCTTACCGAAGCAGGTTATGTCGGTGAGGACGTCGAGAATATCATCCTCAAGCTGCTTCAGGCGGCTGACTACAATGTCGAGCGTGCACAGCGTGGCATCGTCTATATCGACGAGGTCGACAAGATTTCGCGCAAGTCCGACAACCCGTCGATCACGCGTGACGTGTCGGGCGAGGGTGTTCAGCAGGCCCTTCTGAAGATCATGGAAGGTACGGTTGCATCGGTTCCGCCGCAGGGCGGCCGTAAACACCCGCAGCAGGAATTCCTGCAGGTCGACACCACCAATATCCTGTTCATCGTGGGCGGTGCCTTCGCTGGTCTGGATAAGGTGATTTCGCAGCGTGGCAAGGGCAGTGCTATCGGGTTTGGTGCGGATGTCCGCAGCCCCGAAGACCGTCGTACAGGCGAAGTCCTGCGCGAAGTCGAACCCGAGGATCTGTTGAAATTCGGCCTTATTCCGGAATTCATCGGTCGTCTGCCGGTTCTGGCAACGCTTGAAGACCTCGACGAGGATGCGCTGGTCAAGATTCTGACCGAGCCGAAAAACGCACTTATCAAGCAGTATCAGCGTCTGTTCGATATGGAAGACGTGAAACTGACCTTCCAGCCTGATGCGCTGGTGGGAATCGCCAAAAAGGCGATCGAGCGTAAAACCGGTGCGCGTGGCCTGCGGTCAATCATGGAAGGTATCCTGCTTGATACCATGTTTGATCTGCCGACCCTTGAAAGCGTCGAGGAAATCGTGATCAACCGTGATGTCGTCGAAGGAAAGGCAAAACCTTTGCTGATCCATGCAGAACGACGTGAAGGTGTCGAACACAGTGCCTGATTTCTGATCCCGCACCGGCATCCTATTGCGGTGCGGGAATTTCAGATTATCTTTTGAATGTTCGCGTTACTGGCGGGGCCTATGGCAGGACCCCAGCAACGTTTTGGCTCAGAATAGGGAATAGAACATAATGGTTGAATTGGCGCGTGGCGAAATTTACCCGGTACTGCCGTTGCGCGACATCGTAGTGTTCCCGCACATGATTGTTCCGCTGTTTGTCGGGCGTGAAAAATCAGTGCGCGCACTTGAAGATGTAATGCGCGAAGACAAGCAGATTCTGCTTGTTACCCAGAAAGACGCGGGTCTTGATGATCCGTCGGTCAAGGATCTGTACGAAATCGGTACTGTCGCAACCGTGTTGCAGCTTCTGAAGCTGCCCGACGGGACGGTCAAGGTGCTTGTTGAAGGTGGCAAGCGCGCAGAGATTTCCGGTTTCGTCGACAATCCTGAATTTTTCCAGGCTTATGCCGCTGTTCGTGAGGAAGCGGATGAGGACGATAGCGAGCTTGAAGCGCTTGCGCGTTCCGTCGTGACCCAGTTCGAACAGTATATCAAGCTGAACAAGAAGATACCGCCGGAAGTTCTGGTATCGGTTAATCAGATCGAAGAGCCTGCGAAGCTTGCCGATACGGTGGCGTCGCATCTGTCGCTCAAGATTTCCGAGAAACAGGAACTTCTGGAAACCACCCTTGTCGGGGATCGTCTGGAACGCATTTTCGGTTTCATGGAATCGGAAATCGGCGTCTTGCAGGTCGAGAAAAAAATCCGCAACCGCGTCAAGCGCCAGATGGAAAAAACCCAACGCGAGTACTATCTGAACGAGCAGCTTAAAGCCATTCAGAAGGAATTGGGCGAGGGTGAAGATGGCAAGGATGAAGCTTCTGAAATCGAAGAGAAGCTGAACAAGGCCAAGATGCCGAAGGAAGCCAAGGAAAAAGCCCAGGCCGAGCTTAAGAAACTGCGCAATATGAGCCCGATGTCCGCCGAGGCCACCGTGGTGCGCAACTACCTTGACTGGATGGTGTCTATTCCGTGGAACAAACGTTCGCGGGTTTCGCTTGACCTGAAAAAGGCCAAGAAGGTGCTCGACAAGGAGCATTACGGTCTTGAAAAGGTCAAGGAACACATCCTTGAATATCTTGCCGTTCAGGCGCGCGTCAAAAAAGTCAAAGGCCCGATTCTCTGCCTTGTCGGTCCTCCGGGTGTTGGTAAAACCTCGCTTGGGAAATCGATTGCCAATGCGACCGGTCGTACCTTCGTGCGCATGTCGCTTGGCGGGGTGCGTGACGAGTCTGAAATTCGGGGTCATCGCCGGACCTATATCGGTTCCATGCCGGGCAAAATCATCCAGGGCATGAAAAAGGCGAAATATTCCAACCCGCTTTTCCTTCTCGACGAGATTGAAAAAATGGGTTCGGATTTCCGCGGCGATCCGGCTTCGGCGTTGCTTGAAGTTCTTGATCCGGAACAGAATTCGACCTTTAACGACCACTATCTTGAGGTCGATTACGATCTTTCGGATGTGATGTTCGTTACGACCGCCAACAGCCTGCGCATGCAGCAGCCGTTGCTCGACCGTATGGAGATCATCCGGATTTCGGGTTACACCGAAGATGAAAAGGTTGAAATCGCCAAGCGCCACCTGATCCCGAAACAGGTCAAGGAAAGCGGTCTGAGAAAAGGCGAGTGGAGCATTTCGGACGACGCATTGCGGGATCTGATCCGGTACTACACCCGAGAGGCCGGTGTGCGTAGCCTTGAGCGTGAGCTGGCAAAGCTTGCCCGTAAGGCGACCAAGCGCATCATGCTTGAGAACCTGAAAACCGTTCGCGTAACGCCGCGCACGCTTGGCAAATATGCCGGGATTCGCAAGTTCCGTTATGGCGAAACCGAAGGCGAAGATCAGGTCGGTGTTGTTACTGGTCTGGCCTATACCGAATTCGGCGGCGATCTGTTGCAGATTGAATCGGTCACCGTACCGGGCAAGGGCAACATGAAAACCACCGGCAAGCTCGGTGAAGTCATGACAGAATCGATTCAGGCGGCAACCTCGTTTGTCCGGTCGCGCGCCACCCAGTTCGGGATCAAGCCGACCCTGTTCCAGAAACGTGACATTCACGTTCACGTTCCGGAAGGGGCGACACCAAAAGACGGTCCGTCGGCTGGTGTTGGCATGGTGACGTCGGTGGTTTCGGTTCTGACGGGCAATCCGGTTCGCCGGGATGTCGCGATGACGGGCGAAATCACGCTTCGCGGTCGTGTGCTTGCGATTGGTGGTTTGAAAGAAAAGCTTCTTGCGGCATTGCGCGGCGGTGTCAAAACCGTCCTGATCCCGCAGGAAAATGAAAAGGACCTGGAAGACATTCCGGACAACGTCAAACGTGGCATGGAAATCATTCCGGTTTCCCATGTTGACGAGGTTCTCAGCCATGCGCTGGTCAATCCGCTGGTTCCCATCGAGTGGGAAGAAGAAGTGGATGACGTCGCTGTCAAAACCAAGGACGGCGAAGAATCGGAAGTCGGTGGTGTTACCACGCACTGATTGACGTCAAAAAGGTCTGAATTCAAGGGGGGATGGCGCTGTCATCCCCCCTTTTCTGTGGATAACTTTGGCCCAGAATCGGCAATGATCCACAGCCGTGTTGCTGTAAAGGCGAAAAAAATCAAAAAAACGTTCGAAACCGCAGAAAACTGCGACTGTCGCATTGACGGGATGTTGGCTACCTGCTTACACTGCCGATGCAACAGGTTTGGGGCAAACCAAATTTCCTCATAACTCCGAACGTCCAATAAGGGGGCCAGGAAGTGAATAAAAACGATCTCGTTGGAAGTGTAGCTGCTAAAGCCGATCTGTCCAAAGCAGACGCTGCTAAAGCCGTTGACGCTGTTTTCGATTCCATTACCGAATCTCTCAAAGGCGGTGACGAAGTTCGTCTCGTCGGTTTCGGTACCTTCGCTGTCGCTGCTCGCGCTGCTTCAAAAGGTCGCAACCCGCGCACCGGTGAAGAAATCGACATTCCGGCATCGAAACAGCCTAAATTCAAGGCTGGCAAGGGTCTTAAGGACGCCGTCAACTAAGTTTGACGATGTTCTGAAAAAAAATGCCGGTGACGAGCGTCACCGGCATTGCTTTTTCAAAAAAGCATGTTATGTTCCGCCCGCTTCCGCAAAACGGGGCATCAAAATACGGGTGATTAGCTCAGCTGGTTAGAGCATCTCGTTTACACCGAGAGGGTCGGGAGTTCGAATCTCTCATCACCCACCATTCTTGCAAAAGTCGGTTTCGTGCCGGCTTTTTGCGTTTCTGGGCAATTCGATTTTCTTTTTGCGAATCAGCGTCCTATCGCAGTGCACCCCCGAATCCTTTTGAAGAATCGGAACGTGATGCAACGGTTGACGCCATTGCGCCTGACAGGCAAGCTTGATCAAGCCCCCCAAAGTCAGGATGACGCTGCGATGACCATGATTTCCAAAATCCCGTTTTCCGTGCTTGTAGCGTCGTTGCGCAGGGTTGCTGCCCATCGGGGCCAATTAATCGCCCGTGGGGCTCTGGTGGCGATTATAGCGCACCTGATGCTGGTTAGCTGTTATCTTCCCGAAGCCTTCACCATTGATCTTAATGTCGAACAGAATGGCGATTACCGGTTCAGCTATCGCGGGCTTCTGGTTCAGCCGACAATTACCGAGGCCCTTCTGAACGAAGAAATTGATGCCGACGAGGAAGAGGAACGGGTTGCCAAGGTTCTGGCCGACCTGAAACGCGATTCCGGCGTCAAGCAGCTGACCTATCAGGGCAAGGGGATATTTAATATCGTCTATGAACGGCGCAGCAACATCATGCGCGATAAAAGCTTTGTGTTTGTCCGGCGCAATTCGCGAATCCTTGAAATGTTTTTCCGCGCAGATTCGAACACTGTTGAAATACGCGGCGGCTTTGTTCCCGATCAGTATGAAGAACGTCTGACCGCACTGGGCTACCAGATGACCGGCAAGATCGAACTGCGCACCACGGCCGGAATTCGCAGCCATAACGCCGCCGAGTTCATTGAGACAGGCGGGCAGAACAGGCTGCGCTGGGAAATCAGATCGATTACTGATCCGGTGCCGAATGTGATCATCGGATAGGGCTGCCGACTAGAGTATCGGGCAGGGTGATTGGATCCGAAAGGCCGGAAATTTTCATCGCCTGGGATGCGGCGGGCTACATTTTTCAATGGCCCTGTTTTCCTGATAGAAATCGATCATCGGACCTGCACACTACAATGGCTTTGTATCCTGCCTTTATCATTGCCCCTCAATTTTGTTCTTGATTTGTTCCTTTTGTTGTGGCAAAGATATTTTATCAACTTGATAATTGCGCCTGAATCGCGGGCGAGAGAGGCCGGAATTTTCTGATTTCAGGCTTCTGAATAATTTCCCAGACAATTCCGGCATGACGCCGTCACAGGATGTTTGCAGTGCAAACGGAACGGACGGCGCATGTGTTGTTCCAAAAGGAAAGAGGGCCATGATCACGAATGTCGATGACGAAGGGCCGTGATGCCGTCAGGGCAATGGCCGAGGCGCGGGGCTGGCGGGGTGTTTGTTGAACCCGCGTTCCGAACCCGGCGGGCATGAAGATTTCATGCAGCGGTATATTGGACTGTCATGTGAGCGGAGGAAGATAAAGTCACGGCGCGATGCCAGCCGTTATTCAAGGCATCCGAAACAGGGGCCGCAAGCCCGAAAATGGCAAAAGTCATTACGGAAGTAGTTTGTCAAATTCGCAAAATGAAAGACAAAAAAAGGGACGACAAGCTGCCGTCCCGTTTCGGGGGAAATCTGGCTCGCGGTTCAGGCCGGATGCCGGAGGTCAGTAGACCATTTCGTCCTCGCCACCCCCTTCGGTGATGACGATCTGACCCTGTGCGGCGAGTTCCTTGGCGAGCTGGACGATCATCATCTGGGATTCTTCGACATCCGACAGGCGGACGGGGCCCAGTGCATCCATGTCTTCGCGCATCATCTTGCCGGCACGTTCGGACATGTTTTTGAAGAACAGGTCGCGCATCGCATCGGTCGAGCCTTTGAGGGCCAGTGCGAGTTTGTCTTTTTCGACCTGACGCAGCAGCGTCTGAACGCCGTTGTTGTCGAGACGGGCCAGGTCTTCGAAGGTGAACATGAGCGCCTTGATCTTTTCCGCAGAGTCGCGGTTGCGTTCCTCGAGGGCGGTGAGGAAGCGATCCTGGCTTTGGCGATCCAGGCTGTTGAAGATATCGGCCATCAGTTCGTGGTTGTCGCCGCGCGAGCCGCGCGCAAGGTTCGACATGAATTCTGTGCGCAGGGTTTTCTCGATATTGTCGAGGACCTCTTTCTGGACGGCCTCCATGCGCAGCATACGCATGATGACCTCCATCGAGAAGTTTTCCGGCAATAGCGACAAAACGGCCGCAGAGTGAGACGATTTCAGTTTCGAGAGCACCACGCCAACGGTCTGCGGATATTCGTTTTTCAGATAGTTGGCGAGAACGGCTTCGTTCACGTTGTTGAGCTTGTCCCACATGGTGCGGCCGGCGGGGCCGCGAATCTCTTCCATGATGCCGTTAACGCGGTCTTCGGGCAGTACTTTGGACAGCAGGCGTTCGGTCGTATCGAACGACCCGACAAGCGAACCGGTCGAGGAAAGCTGATCGGCGAATTCGACAAACAGACGTTCAACGATATTGGAGCTGATGGTGCCAAGGCCCGACATGGTCTGGGAAATCTCTTTGATTTCCTCGTCATCCATCATGCTGAACATTTTGGTGGCGTGTTCTTCACCAAGTGCCAACATCAGAATCGCGGCTTTTTCCGGCCCGGCCAGCGACCTGTATTCTTCTTTAACGCGCCCCACTGGTGGTCTTCTCCGTCACTGCGTTTATTCGTCTGGTTTGTGCGCTTGCGCGAACATGCCTGTCTTCAGGCTCCTGTCCCTACGGCAAAGAATATATTCTATTTATCAACAATTCTATAAAACCCGTGCACAGGATGCAAAGGTAACCGGCGAAACCATGCATGGAAGTGATTGGAAAAACGATATTTGTCGAAAATCCGGGGGCTGTGACATGTTTCACAGGGTGATGATCTCTGGCGCAATTGACGAGATGGTTGAAAACGCTGGTATCAGCTTGACTTGGCATAGGTGCTGGTCTAACAAAGGCGCGCCAATAGCTGGTCATTTGGGGGCGTAGCTCAGTTGGTTAGAGCGCCGGCCTGTCACGCCGGAGGCCGCGGGTTCAAGTCCCGTCGCTCCCGCCATGATCACCTATCTGTTGTCTTTCGTCGGGCGTTTCGTCCTTTCCGCGATCGCTTTTTCCTGCGCAGCCGATGTTGCTTTGCAGGAAAGGGACTTGATCATGGCGTTGCGCGGTCCGATATCGGAGAGCAGGGAATGGCAAAAAGATTAGGAAGTTTCCGGCCTTAGGCGGTGTTAAAACCGCTTACGGGGCTGGAACTTGTGCGGTGCATACGTTATGGTGCGCCGGTATAGGCCGGGTGGGGACCTGGTCGGGTCAAAAGAGGCCTGTTCTTGAGAGGTCAGAGAGATGCAAGAGCTTCTTTCGGAATATCTTCCGATCCTGATTTTCATCGGGATCGCCGTCGGTCTCTCGGCGGTTATCGTCATCGCGTCGCTGGTTCTGGCCAAGCAGGCTCCTGATGTTGAAAAGCTGTCCGCATACGAATGCGGATTTGCGCCGTTTGAGGACGCGCGCATCAAGTTTGACGTCAGGTTCTATCTGGTCGCCATCTTGTTCATCATTTTCGATCTCGAAGTTGCGTTCCTGTTCCCGTGGGCTGTGACCCTTGGTGACATCGGCACCTTCGGTTTCTTTTCTATGGTGATTTTCCTGGCTGTGCTGACGGTCGGATTTGTCTATGAATGGAAGAAGGGAGCTTTGGAATGGGAGTGAGCACCAATACAGGCGCACCCCTGGCACCCGGTCAGGATCAGGATACCCTGCTTAAAGGCGTGTTCGACGAGATGAATGACAAGGGCTTTGTCCTTGCCAATCTCGACAAGCTGGCAAGCTGGGCGAGCACCGGTTCGCTGTGGCCGATGACGTTCGGTCTGGCCTGCTGTGCTGTGGAAATGATGCATGCCGCCGCATCGCGTTACGACCTTGACCGTTATGGTCTTGTGTTCCGTCCGAGCCCGCGTCAGTCCGACGTGATGATCGTTGCCGGGACGCTGACCAACAAAATGGCCCCCGCATTGCGCAAGGTTTACGACCAGATGGCCGAGCCGCGCTGGGTGATTTCGATGGGTTCGTGCGCGAATGGTGGTGGGTATTATCACTATTCCTATTCGGTGGTGCGCGGTTGTGATCGCGTTGTGCCGGTGGACGTATATGTTCCCGGGTGCCCGCCGACAGCCGAAGCGCTGATTTACGGCGTGATGCAGTTGCAAAAGAAAATCCGCCGTACCGGTGTCCTGACACGCTGATCCTTATAGGGGGCTTGCATGAGCGAAGTGCTCAGCGATAACAGCGCCGCGCTGAAAGATCTTAAAGATCTAGTGGTGTCCCAGTTTGCCGACAAGGTTCTGGAAACCCAGTACCGTTATGGCGAACTGACCATCGCGGTCAAACGCGATGCTATTCTTAAAGTTCTGACATTCCTTCGCGATGATGCGGGCTGTCTGTTCAAGCAGCTTGTTGACATTTGCGGGGTTGATTATCCCGAACGCGCCCAGCGTTTCGACGTCGTGTATCACCTGCTGTCGCTCAAGCATAACCTGCGTGTGCGCGTCAAGGTCAGCACCGACGAAGAAACCCCGGTGCCAAGTGCCGTTTCCGTTTACAGCGCCGCCAACTGGTTCGAGCGCGAAACGTGGGATCTGTTCGGCATCTTCTTTGATAATCACCCGGACCCGCGCCGTATCCTGACGGATTACGGTTTCGAAGGTCATCCGCTTCGCAAGGATTTCCCGCTGACCGGTTATGTCGAGGTTCGCTATGACGACGAGCAGAAGCGCGTTGTCTACGAACCGGTAAAACTGGTTCAGGATTTCCGTAACTTTGATTTCGAAAGCCCGTGGGAAGGCATCCAGCATGTTCTCCCCGGCGATGAAAAGGCGGAGGGCAAGGCCTGATGTCGGAACAGAAAATCAAAAACATGACCATGAACTTCGGCCCGCAGCACCCTGCGGCGCACGGCGTTCTGCGTCTGGTTCTTGAAATGGACGGCGAGGTTATCGAACGCGCCGATCCGCATATCGGCCTTCTGCACCGCGGTACGGAAAAGCTGATCGAATATAAAACCTATATTCAGGCGACGCCGTATTTCGACCGTCTCGACTATGTCGCGCCGATGAACCAGGAACATGCCTATTGCCTGGCCATCGAGAAGCTGATGGGTGTCGAGGTGCCGAAACGCGCCCAGTATATCCGCGTCCTGTACGCGGAAATGGGTCGTATACTGAACCATCTTCTGAACCTGACCGCCTTTGCGCTTGACGTTGGTGCGATGACCCCGCTGCTGTGGGGCTTCGAGGAACGTGAAAAGCTCATGGAATTCTATGAGCGTGCGTGCGGTGCCCGTCTTCATGCCAACTATTTCCGTCCGGGCGGCGTTGCTGCCGATCTTCCGGCCGGGTTGCTGGCCGATATTGATGCCTGGTGCGATCAGTTCCCGAAATTCGTCAAGGATTTCGACCGCATCCTGACCGGCAACCGTATCTTCAAACAGCGTACTGTTGATATCGGGATCGTTTCGCCCGAGGAGGCCCTTGACTGGGCCTTTACCGGGCCGAACATCCGCGCATCGGGGATGGCGTGGGATCTGCGGAAATCGCAGCCCTATGATTCGTACGAAGATTTCGATTTCGATATTCCCATCGGCAAAAACGGCGACTGCTATGATCGCTTCCTGGTGCGTTTCGAAGAAATGAACCAGTCGCTTCGGATCATGAAGCAGGCCATTAAAGAAATGCCTGATGGTGCTGTTATCGTTGAAAATAACAAAGTGGCGCCGCCGTCGCGTTCAGAAATGAAACGCTCGATGGAAGCCCTGATCCATCACTTCAAACTCTTTACCGAAGGGTTCCACGTTCCGGTGGGCGAATGCTATGCCGCGGTCGAGGCCCCGAAGGGCGAGTTTGGCGTGTATCTCATTTCGGATGGCTCGAACCGTCCGTATCGCTGCAAAATTCGCGCACCCGGGTTCCCGCACCTTCAGGGCATCGACTTCATGTCCAAAGGCCACATGCTGGCCGACGTCGTTGCCAATATCGGGTCGCTTGATATCGTGTTCGGTGAGATTGACCGATGAGCCATTTGAGAAGACCAGCTCCGAGAGAGCTTCAGCCTGTCAGCTTTGCGTTTTCTCCGGAAAACATGGAGCGGGCAAAAAAGATTATCGCCAAGTATCCGGAAGGCCGCCAGCAGAGCGCGGTCATGCCGCTGCTTGATCTGGCACAGCGTCAGACCGAGGGGAACTGGGTTCCGACTGTTGCAATGGATTACATTGCCGACATGCTCGAAATGCCGGCCATTCGCGTCTATGAGGTGGCGACCTTCTATACGATGTATAACCTTGCCCCGGTGGGCAAGAATTTCATCCAGGTATGCACCACGACGCCGTGCTGGTTGCGCGGTTCGGCCGATGTTGTCGATACCTGCAAGAAGGAACTGGGCATCGGAATCGGTGAAACCACCGAAGACGGCCAGTTTACCCTGATCGAGGTTGAATGCCTTGGCGCGTGCGTTAACGCACCGATGATGCAGATTAACGACGATTATTACGAAGACCTGACTGCCGATAGCACCAAGTCGATCCTTGATGCCCTGAAAAAGGGTGAAAAGCCGAAAGCCGGTCCGCAGATCGGTCGTCGCGGCTGCGAGCCGATTGGTGGACCCAAGGTTCTGAAGGCATTCTGTGGCTGCGGCGCTGCCGATCAGTCTGCTGATGCAAGCGAAGGGGAGGCCTGAGATGTTGCAGGATAAGGATCGTATCTTTACCAACCTGTACGGTTTTCAGGACTTCGGTCTTAAGGCGGCACAGGCACGTGGCAACTGGGACGGCACCAAGGCCCTGATTGAAAAAGGGCGCGACTGGATCATCAACGAGATGAAGGCATCCGGTCTGCGTGGTCGCGGGGGCGCAGGCTTCCCGACCGGCCTGAAATGGTCGTTCATGCCCAAGGAATCTGATGGTCGCCCGAGCTATCTTGTGGTCAATGCCGACGAGGGCGAGCCTGGCACCTGCAAAGACCGCGAGATCATGCGCAATGATCCGCACACTCTGATTGAAGGCTGCCTTCTGGCCAGCTTCGCGATGAATGCCCATGCCGGATATATCTATATTCGTGGGGAATTCTATCACGAGGCATCGAACCTTCAGCGTGCAATCGACGAAGCCTATGAAGCCGGTCTGCTTGGCAAGAATGCCTGCGGTTCCGGCTGGGATTACGACCTTTATCTGCATCTTGGTGCAGGGGCGTATATCTGTGGCGAGGAAACCGCGCTGATCGAAAGCCTTGAGGGCAAGAAAGGCCAGCCGCGTCTGAAGCCGCCATTCCCGGCCAATGCCGGTCTGTATGGCTGCCCGACGACGGTGAACAATGTCGAATCGATTGCCGTGGTGCCGGAAATCCTGCGCCGTGGCGGTTCATGGTTCACCAGCTTTGGCCGTGAAAACAACCACGGCACCAAGCTGTTTGCGATTTCCGGTCACGTCGAAAAGCCGTGCACGGTCGAAGAAGCCATGAGCATCCCGCTGCGTGAGCTGATCGAAAAACATTGCGGCGGTGTTCGTGGCGGCTGGGACAATCTTTTGGCGGTCATTCCGGGCGGTTCGTCCGTTCCGCTGATGACCAAAGACATTTGCGACGATGTGCTGATGGATTTCGATGCCCTGCGTGAAGTGGGATCGGGCCTTGGTACGGCAGCGGTGATTGTGATGGATAAGTCCACCGACATCGTTTACGCCATCGCGCGTCTGTCGGAATTCTATCAGCATGAAAGCTGTGGCCAGTGTACGCCGTGCCGTGAAGGCACGGGCTGGATGGCGCGCATCATGGCGCGCATGGTCCGGGGACAGGCCACGCTTGATGAAATTGATCTGTTGTGGGATGTGACCAAACAGGTCGAAGGCCACACCATTTGTGCGCTTGGCGATGCAGCTGCATGGCCGATCCAGGGTCTGATCCGTCGCTTCCGTCCCGAAATGGAACGGCGGATCAAGGAATATCGCGCACGGATCGCGGCCTGAGAGGGGCCTGTTGAGAGGGATTGAGACATGCCGAAACTGACAGTTGACGGTATAGAAGTTGAAGTAGAAGCCGGGGCGACAGTCCTTCAGGCCTGTGAAGAGGCCGGGAAGGAGATTCCGCGTTTCTGCTATCACGAGCGCCTGTCAATCGCCGGCAACTGCCGTATGTGTCTGGTTGAAATGGAGCGCGCACCCAAGCCGGTCGCGTCCTGTGCCATGCCTGCGGCAGATGGAATGGTGATCAAGACGGATTCCGATCTGGTCAAGAAAGCCCGCAATGGCGTGATGGAATTCCTGCTGATCAACCATCCGCTGGATTGCCCGATCTGTGACCAGGGCGGTGAATGTGACCTTCAGGATCAGGCGATGGCCTATGGTTTTGACGCGTCGCGCTATGCCGAGAAAAAGCGTGCGGTGAAGGACAAGGAACTGGGTCCGATTGTCAAAACGATCATGACCCGTTGCATTCATTGCACCCGTTGCGTCCGTTTTTCCGAGGAAGTCGCCGGTGTCGGCACCATGGGTGCGGTTTACCGCGGCGAGGATACCGAGGTCGGGCCGTATATCGAAGCATCGATCAATTCCGAACTTTCGGGGAACCTGGTCGATCTTTGCCCGGTTGGTGCACTGACATCCAAACCCTATGCGTTTACCGCGCGTCCGTGGGAATTGAAAAAAACCGACAGCATCGACGTGATGGATGCGGTCGGATCGAACATCCGTATCGATTCCCGCAGTGCCGAAGTCATGCGCGTTCTGCCGCGTACCAATGACGATGTGAACGAAGAATGGATATCGGACAAAACCCGTTATGCGATTGACGGTCTGAAACGCCAGCGTCTGGATCGTCCGTATGTGCGTGTTGATGGCAAGCTCAAAGCCGCCAGCTGGGACGAGGCGTTTGCCGCGATCAAGGCAAAGGTTTCCGGGCTTGATGGCAAGAAGATTGCCGCAATCGCCGGTGATACGGTCGATTGTGAATCGATGACTGCGTTAAAGGATCTGATGGGGACCCTTGGGTCGCCGAACCTTGATTGCCGTCAGGACGGATCGAAAATTGGCGGTCCGCGTGCGTCCTATATCTTTAACACCACGATTTCGGGCATTGATGATGCCGACGCCTGCCTGATCGTTGGTGCGAATATCCGTGCCGAAGCGCCGATCATCAATTCGCGTCTGCGCAAGCGCTGGCGTGCGACGGCCGGTGATTTCAAAGTTGGCATCATTGGCGAAAGCTGGGACCCGACCTATAAGCACGACTATCTTGGCGCCGGTGCAGAAACGCTTTCGGCGGTGCTGGATGGCAAAAGCGATTTCGCCAAGGTGCTGAAAGCCGCCGAAAAGCCGATGATCATCGTTGGCATGGGCGCGCTTAACCGTGAGGACAGCGATGCGGTTCTGGCGACCGTCCGGGCGATTGCCGAAAAATACGGCATGGTTTCTGGCGACTGGAACGGTTTCAACGTTCTGCACACCGCCGCATCGCGCGTCGGTGGCCTTGATCTGGGCTTTGTCCCGGGCGAGGGCGGTCTTGCGACCAATGACATCCTTGATGCCGCGGCAAAAGGCGATGTCGAGGTTGTTTACCTTCTGGGTGCCGATGAAATCGACATGTCGAAACTTGAGAAGGCCTTTGTGGTCTATCAGGGGGCGATGGGCGATGCCGGTGCGCAGGCTGCCGACGTGATCCTGCCCGGTGCTGCCTATACCGAAAAGAACGGTACCTACGTCAATACCGAAGGCCGCGCCCAGCAGGGCTGGCGCGCTGTTTTCCCGGTTGGCGAGGCCAAGGAAGACTGGGCGATTGTCCGTGCGCTTTCAGGCGCACTTGGTCAGGCCCTGCCGTATGACAACATTGATGCCGTGCGTTCGCGCATGGTTGAACTCAGCGCGACTTTCGCCTCGCTGAATGCTGTCACCAAGGCAGAGTGGACCGATTTCGGCAAGGCAGGCGATATGAAGTCTGATGGCTTTACCTCGCCGGTTCGCAATTTCTATATGACCGACCCGATCAGCCGTGCATCGGTGACGATGGCCAAATGTACAGAGGCCTTTGTCAAGGATGCGGCTGCCGAGAAGGTTGCCTGAGTTTGGGGGGCGGCGATGACATCGTCGCCCGTCCCGCAAGGGGGTGTCCCAATTCAGGGACGAAACGCAAAAGATACGGTTTGACCGATGGAACTTCTTTGGGACGGATATATTGAACCGCTGGTCTGGATCGTCGCCAAGATTTTGGCGATTGTTGTCCCGCTGCTGGTTGCTGTCGCCTATCTGACCTATGCCGAGCGCAAGGTCATCGGTGCGATGCAGTTGCGCAAAGGCCCGAACGTTGTGGGGCCGTTTGGTCTTCTGCAACCGCTGGCCGATGGTCTGAAACTGTTTCTGAAAGAAACGATTGTTCCGACCAGTGCCAACAAGGGCGTGTTTATCATTGCCCCGATGCTGACCTTCATTCTGGCGATCATTGCCTGGGCGGTTATCCCGTTCGACGAGGGCATGGTTCTGGCCGATCTGAATGTCGGCATTCTGTACCTGTTCGCGATTTCATCGCTGGGTGTTTACGGTATCGTGATGGCCGGTTGGGCGTCGAACTCGAAATACGCCTTCCTTGGTGCGCTGCGTTCCGGCGCACAGATGGTGTCCTACGAGATTTCGATTGGCCTGATCATCATTTCGGTTCTGCTGACCACCGGGTCGCTTAACCTTAGCGATATCGTTCGCGGTCAGGTTGGCGGCATCTGGGAATGGAACTTCATCTATCACCTGCCGATGTTTGTGGTCTTCATCGTGTCGATCCTGGCCGAAACGAACCGTGCGCCGTTTGACCTTCCGGAAGCGGAAGCCGAACTGGTGTCGGGTTATAACGTCGATTATTCGGCAATGACCTTTGCGCTGTTCTTCCTGGGTGAATACGCGAACATGATCCTGATGAGCGGTCTTTGCGCCGTTCTGTTCCTGGGCGGCTGGACCGCGCCGCTGCCGGTGCTGGAATTCATCCCTGGCGCGATCTGGTTCATTCTGAAGATCTGCTTCGTTCTGTTCATTTTCCTCTGGGTGCGTGCGACATTCCCGCGTTACCGCTATGACCAGCTGATGCGTCTGGGTTGGAAAGTCTTCCTGCCGCTGTCATTTGCCTGGGTCATGCTGGTCGCCACGTTCCTGGTTGCTTTTGACAAGGTCCCGGCCTGATCGCCGCGCATCGGAGAGAGAGAGGTAAACGATGTCATTTATTGATCGGACGGCCCGGAGCTTCCTGCTGGTGGAACTCGTTTCCGGTATGGCGCTCACCCTGAAATACATGTTCAAGCCCAAGGTGACGCTGAACTATCCGTATGAAAAGGGTCCGCTGAGCCCGCGTTTCCGTGGCGAACATGCGCTGCGCCGTTATCCCAACGGGGAAGAGCGTTGCATTGCGTGCAAACTTTGCGAGGCGATCTGTCCCGCGCAGGCCATCACCATCGAGGTTGAGCCGCGCGACGACGGTTCGCGGCGTACGACGCGCTACGATATCGATATGACGAAATGCATCTATTGCGGTTTCTGCGAGGAAGCCTGTCCGGTGGATGCAATCGTTGAAGGTCCGAACTTCGAGTTCGCAACCGAAAACCGCGAGGAGCTTCTCTATGACAAGGATAAGCTTCTGGCAAATGGCGAGCGTTGGGAAGCCGAGCTTGCTGCACGATTGGAGGCAGACGCACCTTATCGGTAAGTGTCGCGTCTGATCGTATAAAGAGAGTTCATGGGCCGCTTTCTGCTGTTGGGGCAGGGCGGCTCGCCAAGGGGGTACCTTATGGTCGTACAGGCTTTGGCTTTTTACCTGTTTGCTACTGTCGCGGTTCTGTCCGCGACTGCGGTTGTGACCGTTCGCAACCCGGTGCATTCGGTACTGCTGCTGATTTTGACATTTTTTAACGCAGCCGGGCTTTTCGTCCTGCTGGGTGCTGAGTTTCTCGCCATGCTGCTCGTCGTCGTCTATGTCGGCGCGGTCGCGGTTCTGTTCCTGTTCGTCGTCATGATGCTCGACATCAACTTTGTCGAGATGCGCGAAGGTTTCCTCAACTATCTGCCGATCGGGGTTCTGATCGCGCTGGTGCTGTTTGTGGAACTGGCCTTTGTCGGCGCGGGCTGGGCTTTGTCAGATGACAAGATCGCCGTTCTGGCGCATCCGACGCCCGCCGGACTGACCAATGTCGAGGCGCTTGGCCAACTGATCTACACCGATTACGCATACATCTTCCAGGCTGCTGGTCTGGTGCTGCTTGTTGCGATGATTGGCGCAATTGTCCTGACGCTGCGTACCCGCGAGGGTGTCCGCCGTCAGAAAATCTCCGAGCAGGTCAAACGCGATCGCGCTGACACGCTTGAAGTCAAAAAAGTTCCGGTCGGTAGGGGGATCTGATGGAAATCGGTCTTGCACATTATTTGACCGTCGCGGCGATCCTTTTCACACTCGGGATCTTTGGCATCTTCATGAACCGCAAGAACGTCATCATCATCATGATGTCGATCGAGCTGATGCTGCTGGCAGTCAATATCAACCTTGTCGCGTTCTCGTCGTTCCTTGGCGACCTCGTCGGACAGGTCTTCACCATCTTCGTCCTGACCGTTGCCGCCGCCGAGGCAGCGATCGGTCTTGCGATCCTGGTGGTCTATTTCCGTAACCGCGGCACGATTGCGGTTGAAGACATCAACATGATGAAGGGGTAAGGCAGATATGTATCCTCTGATTGTATTCCTGCCCCTGATCGCTGCCACGATTGCCGGCATCATTACGCTGGCCGGTGCCATGTCGTCCGCGTCCGGTGCCGAGCATGACAGCAGCCATCATCATGGTGTTTCGACGTCTGATCGCATTTCCCAGCTGATTACGGTGGGCGGTGTCGTTACGGCCTTCATCATTTCGATTTTCGCCTTTGTCGATGTTGCGATTGGCGGCAACCCGGTGACGGTTCAGCTGTTTACCTGGATTTCTTCGGGTAACTTCACGGCTGAATGGGCGCTTCGTTTTGATACGCTGACCTGTGTCATGCTGATTGTTGTGACCGGTGTATCGTCGATGGTGCATATCTATTCCATCGGTTACATGTCGCACGATCCCGACAAGCCGCGTTTCATGGCGTATCTGTCGCTGTTTACCTTTGCCATGCTGATGCTGGTGACTGCCGACAACCTGATCCAGCTGTTCTTTGGCTGGGAAGGGGTGGGGCTTGCGTCCTATCTTCTGATCGGTTTCTGGTATTCCAAGCCGTCGGCATCGGCCGCCGCGATCAAGGCGTTTGTCGTTAACCGTGTCGGTGACTTTGGCTTTGCGCTGGGTATCTTTGCGGTTTATGTCCTGTTCGATAGCGTTCAGTTCGACGTGATCTTTGGCAATGCCGAAGAAGTTGCCGGAACGACGCTTTTGTTCCTTGGTCATGAATTCTCGGCCCTTGAGATCACCTGTTTCCTTCTGTTCATCGGTGCGATGGGCAAATCGGCACAGCTTGGCCTGCATACGTGGTTGCCTGATGCGATGGAAGGCCCGACACCGGTTTCCGCCCTTATTCACGCGGCAACCATGGTGACGGCCGGTGTGTTCATGGTTGCGCGCCTGTCGCCGATCTTTGAATATGCCGAAACCACGCTTGCGATCATTACCGTTGTCGGCGCATCGACTGCGTTCTTTGCAGCGACCATTGGTTGCGTTCAGAACGACATCAAGCGCGTGATCGCCTATTCGACCTGTTCGCAGCTTGGTTACATGTTCTTTGCGTGTGGCGTGTCGGCCTATTCGGCGGGCGTGTTCCACCTGATGACGCACGGCTTCTTCAAGGCGCTTTTGTTCCTTGGTGCCGGTTCGGTCATCCATGCGATGTCCGACGAGCAGGACATGCGCAAGATGGGCGGCATCTATAAGATGGTTCCGCTGACCTTTGCGGTGATGATGGTTGGCACGCTTGCGATTACCGGTTTCCCCGGTCTTGCGGGCTTCTATTCCAAGGACCTTGTCATCGAAAGCGCGTTTGCGGCTCATACCGCGGTCGGGACTTATGCCTTCTGGGCCGGTATCCTGGCGGCACTGATGACGTCGTTCTATAGCTGGCGTCTGATCTTCATGACCTTCTTTGGCACCCCGCGTGCGGACGAGCGGACCATGGCCCATGTCCATGAAAGCCCGGCCGTCATGACGCTGCCGCTTCTGTTCCTGACCATCGGTGCGATCTTTGCCGGCTGGTACGCCAAGGACTGGTTCGGTGGTGGTGACTATGAAGAGATGCTGGCATTCTGGAACGGCGCGATCTTCATGGCCGAAGGTCATCAGGCTCTTGAACATGCACACCATGTTCCGGGCTGGGTCAAACTGGCACCGTTTGTTGCCATGGTATCGGGCTTTGTCATCGCACTTGTGATGTACAAGCTGGTTCCGTCGCTGCCGCGGCAGTTGGCCAATACCTTCAACGGTCTGTATCGCTTTGCGCTGAACAAATGGTACTTCGACGAGCTTTACGACAAGATTTTCGTCAAGCCGGCCTTCTATCTTGGCTATGGCTTCTGGAAATCGGGCGATGGCGCGCTGATCGACGGTGTCGGTCCGGACGGTGTCGCCGCAGCATGCCGTAACATTGCACGTCGCGTCAGCGCCCTTCAGAGCGGTTTCGTCTATCACTATGCGTTTGCGATGCTGATCGGTATTGCCGCCTTGGTGTCTTACACAATTTGGAAGATGGGTTAACGGGCGATGAGCGATTATCCAATTCTTTCGATCGTCACCTTTTTACCGCTGATCGGCGCACTGTTCGTGCTGCTGATCCGCGGGGAAGAGGCGAATGTCGCCCGCAACTCCCGATGGGTTGCTTTGTGGACGTCGGGTTTCACCTTCCTCGCATCGTTGATGCTGTGGGTGAATTTCGATAGCACCACGGCCGATTTCCAGTTCGTTGAAAAAGCCGACTGGATGCCGGGCCTGAACATTTCCTATCACATGGGCGTGGATGGCATTTCGATGCTGTTCGTGCTTCTGGCGACCTTCCTGACGCCGATCTGCATTCTGTCGGCATGGGAAGCAATCCAGAAACGTGTCAAGGAATACATGATCGCGTTCCTGATCCTGGAAACGATGATGGTCGGTATGTTCAGCGCGCTTGACGGTCTGCTGTTCTATCTGTTCTTCGAAGGCGTTCTGATCCCGATGTTCATCATCATCGGTGTCTGGGGCGGTCAGCGTCGTGTTTATGCAGCCTTCAAGCTGTTCCTTTACACGCTGCTGGGTTCCGTTCTGATGCTGGTGGCGCTGCTTGCGATGTATTTCGAAGCAGGCACCACCGACATCCCGACACTGATGGCGCACGGGTTCAGCTATAATATGCAGCTTTGGCTGTGGCTGGCGTTCTTTGCATCCTTTGCCGTCAAGGTGCCGATGTGGCCGGTTCATACCTGGTTGCCCGATGCCCACGTTGAGGCACCGACGGCAGGTTCGGTGATCCTTGCCGGTGTGCTTCTGAAAATGGGTGGTTACGGGTTCCTGCGGTTCTCGTTGCCGATGATGCCGCTGGCGTCGGAAACCTTTGCCCCGCTGGTGTTTACGCTGTCGATTGTGGCGATCATCTATACGTCGCTGGTCGCATTGGCACAGCAGGACATGAAAAAGCTGATTGCCTATTCGTCGGTGGCCCATATGGGGATTGTCACGATTGGTGCCTTCACCTTTAACCAGCATGGTATCGAAGGTTCGATCTTCCAGATGCTGAGCCATGGTGTGGTATCGGGCGCGTTGTTCCTGTGTGTTGGTGTGGTTTATGACCGCATGCATACCCGCGAGATCGATGCGTATGGCGGTCTTGTGCACCGTATGCCTGGTTATGCCGTTATCTTCATGTTCTTTACGATGGCGTCTGTCGGTCTTCCGGGGACGGGTGGTTTCGTTGGCGAAATCCTGGCATTGCTGGGCGCGTTCGAAGCCAATACCTGGGTGGCATTCTTTGCCGCAACCGGTCTGATCCTTGGTGCGGCTTATGCGCTGTATCTCTATCGCCGCATCGTGTTCGGGGCCCTTACCAAGGAAAACCTTAAGTCGATCCTTGATATGAGCCCGCGTGAATGGCTGATCTTTGCACCGCTTGTGATCATCGTTCTGTGGATGGGGGTCTATCCGGTCTCCTTCCTCGACATCATGCATGTTTCGGTTGAACACCTCGTCAACCAGGTCGAAACGGCGCAGGCTGCCGCAGCTCAGGCTGCGCAGCTGGCGGCGAATTGAGGGGAATGAACATGGGAGTTTCTATGCTCAACCTCGGGGCGGCATTGCCCGAAATCTTTATGGCCGTTTCGGCCCTAGCCCTTCTGATGCTTGGCGTGTTTGCCGGCAAGGACAAGGCTTTCCGCACCGTTTCATGGCTTGCGGTTGCAGCCCAGATCATCGCCCTTGTGCTGGTGGTTCTGGGTGACGGCGGGGTGGCGTTCTATGGCCAGTTCACGGCAGATGCCTTTGCCAAATTCACCAAGGTGATGATCCTGATCGGTTCGTCGATTGGTATCGTGATGGCGATGAATTACGCCGAACGCGAAAACATGTCGCGGTTCGAATTCCCGATCCTGATCCTGCTTGCCACACTTGGCATGATGGCGATGGTATCGGCGACCGACATGCTGTCGCTGTATCTTGGCCTTGAGCTTCAGTCGCTCGCACTTTACGTGATTGCGGCGATCCGCCGCGACACCGTTCGCGCCACGGAATCGGGCCTGAAATACTTCGTTCTGGGGTCGATTGCATCGGGTATGCTGCTGTATGGCATGTCGATGGTCTATGGCTTTACCGGTTCGACCAACTTCGTCGTTCTGGGCGATGTGATCAGCAATGGCGGCCTTTCGGTCGGAACGCTGGTTGGTCTGGCCTTCATGTTTGCCGGTCTGTGCTTCAAGGTTTCCGCGGTTCCGTTCCATATGTGGACCCCGGACGTCTATGAAGGAGCACCGACCCCGGTTACGGCGTTCTTTGCGGTTGCGCCGAAGATTGCCGGTCTGGCGCTGTTTGTGCGTGTTGCGGTTGGCCCGTTTGCCGGTGTTGTCGAAGACTGGCAGCAGATCATCGTTCTGGTGTCGATCCTGTCGATGGCATGGGGTTCGTTCGCGGCGCTTCGCCAGGACAATATCAAACGTCTGATGGCCTATTCATCCATCGGTCACGTTGGTTTCGCACTGGTTGGCCTTGCGGCCGGTACGGCAGAGGGCGTGCAGGGTATTCTGGTTTATCTGGGGATTTACCTTGTGATGAACCTTGGCACCTTTGCCGTGATCCTGTCGATGCGTCGCAATGACCGCATGGTCGAGGAAATCACCGATCTGGCCGGTCTGGCCAAGACCAAGCCGCTGATGGCGGCGGTGGCCGCGATCCTGATGTTCTCGATGGCCGGTATTCCGCCGCTTGCAGGGTTCTTTGGCAAGTTCTATGTGTTCAAGGCAGCGGTTGATGCCGGTCTTGTGACGCTGGCGGTGATCGGTCTGGTGACCTCGGTCGTCAGTGCCTATTACTATCTGCGGATCATCAAGGTGATGTATTTCGACGAGCCGGTCGAAGCGTTCGACAAGAACGGCACCGAGATGAATGTGATCATGGCTGTTGCGACGGTCATTCTTCTGGCTTTCGTCTTCTTCCCGAACCCGTTGATGGATAGTGCCGGCGTTGCCGCGACGGCCTTGCTCGGGCAGTAAGGATGACCAAGCCGACGATCCGGCTTCCTGAAGGTTTTTATCTTCATGAACTGGAAGTGATCGACAGCACGAATGAAGAGGCGAAACGCCTTGCTGATAAGGGCGCCCCAAGTGGCGCCCTTATTTGGGCCCGCCAACAGACATCGGGCAGGGGACGGCGCGGCCGCGCATGGACATCCCCGGTTGGCAATCTTTATTCTTCCCTTTTGCTGCGTCCGGATTGCCCGCTTTTTGAAGCGGCAAAACTGACATTCCTGATTGCGGTTGCCCTGGCCGAGGCGATTGAGCTGGTGACAGGCAATCGGGTCAGGCCGGATTGCAAATGGCCCAATGACCTGATGGTCAATGGTCGCAAGATTTCGGGTATTCTTCTGGAAAGTGCATCGAATAACGGTTCGGAAACCGATTATCTGGTGATCGGAGCCGGGGTGAATGTTGCGTTTTATCCCGATGATGCCGAACGCCCGGCGACGTCGCTTTCAGCGCTTGGCGCGCCGGTTTCGGTGGGCGAACTGATTTCGGCCTATGTCGGGAGGGTGGCAGACTGGTTGCCCGTATGGGAAGCGCAGGGTTTTGCCCCGGTGCGTGACGCCTGGCTTCGGCGGGCATACGGGATTGGTGCGCCGGTGATTGCGCGCCTGACCGAAAGGACGCTTGAGGGCATGTTTGTCGGGCTTGATGACGACGGATCGCTTGTTTTAAGAGAAACGGGCGGGATGGAACATCGCATCGGCGCTGGCGAAGTGTTTTTTAAAGCATAAATAACACGGGACGATAACGGGGAGACGAAACATCATGTTGCTGGCGATTGATGCCGGGAATACCAACATCGTTTTCGCGGTGTTTGACGGCGATACGATCAAGGGGCAGTGGCGCTGTTCGACGACGGTTGAACGCACGGCTGATGAACTTGGCGTGTGGCTGCATCATCTGTTTACCCTGTCGGATGTGCCGAAAGATGCGATTACGGGCGCAATCATCGCAACCGTGGTTCCGGCGGCGGAATTCAGCCTTAAAACCCTGTGCCGACGTTATTTCAATGTCGAGCCGATGCTGGTGGGCGACCCGGCGGTTGATCTGGATATGAAGATCAT
>CERN01056522.1_pt1 | contig 32601 bp, 26 predicted proteins | sample 530761 | NCBI WGS metagenome assembly CERN01 (sample SAMEA2620947, study PRJEB7988) | marine metagenome | isolation source: saline water (ENVO:00002010), including | reverse complement strand
AAGCCTTTTGCTATATTTGAAGAGGTGGTTGTGCAACAGGCACAAAGGCTATAATCAATCCCCTCACTCCACCCTTTCAAACTTCAGATCCTGATAGTCGTAACTAAAATCGGTTAAAGGTGAGATAGCGGTCATAGCAAACCCTTTGGCCCTCCCTTCGGTATCTAGGGAAAAGTTTACAAAAGCATCGGCCTTTAAAGAGGCATCGTCCCACCGTACCACATAGGTAGTGCCTTTGTAAAAGGACATTGTGCCCACTAAATCCAAAGACTTTTCAGCTTTAAACCGTAAGTCTCCGTTTTGGTTGCTTATGGATACTTTTCCAAACCAAGGGTCTTGGTAGGTGCCAAGTACAGCGGTAACATCTGGTTTGGGAGCTTTGCTTTTTAATTGTGTTTGCAAAGCAGTCTCCAGGGCTTTTACAATGCTGTCTTCTTGGCGTTCGCCCGCTAGGCGGCGCTCGTTATATTGTTTTATCCTGTCTTCACCTTTAATATTAAAATAGCCATCCTTAATGGAATTGGTAACTGCATTAAATGCCGAACCACTCTGCTGGTTGGTGAGCACGATGATACCAAGGTCTAGCTCTGGTATCAGGGTTACTTGGCTCACAATACCCAGCAGACCGCCGGTGTGGGTAACCTGAAAATAGCCATTTACATCGCTTAAAAACCAACCCAGCCCATATGCCAAAAAGTGTGTGTTATAGGGCCCGGGACCAGTGCGCAACAGGGTTTGTGGTGTCCACATTTCGCGGTGCATTTTTTCACTAAAAAGGCTGTCTTTAAGTTGCGGACCATATTTTCCCTGATTTAATTGTGCTTGTACCCAAGTGCCCATATCGTTGATGGAGGCGTAAATACCGCCGGCCGGGGTGGCGAGTTGGGTAAAGGTATTGCCCGTAATTTCCAATTTACCATTCACTGGGGCGTGACCATCAATGCGGTTGTTATCTGCTTCAATGGCAGGAATGGAAAGCAGGGAACGGTCCATTCCCAAAGGTTTGAAGAAATTTTCTGCAATATAATCGTCATAGCTTTTGCCGGACACCCTCGCCACGATTTCCCCCGCCACTATATACAGCAGGTTGTCATAATCAAACTTAGAGCGGAAGGACGAAACTGGTTTTAGGTACCTAAGGTTGTGGATCATTTCAGCTTTAGTGGTTGTATTGTTTGCCGGAAAAATCATCAAATCGCCTGCGCCGAGACCCAAACCACTGCGGTGGGTTACCAAGTCGCGTATAGTAAATTCAGCAGTTACGTAAGGATCGTAAAGTTTAAATTCAGGGATAACGTCCGTTACCTTTGTATCCCAGGTTATTTTGCCCTGGTCTATTAACTGCGCAAGTGCGGCAGTTGTAAACGCCTTGGTGTTTGAAGCTACACCAAAAAGTGTGTTTTCGTTCACTTCGGCATTTGTTTTTATGGAACGTACGCCATACGTGTTTTTATGATAGATTTTACCGTCCTTCAAAACCGCTACAGCCATACCGGGCACATCAAAGGTTTTCATTGTTTTTTGAACCAAACTGTCAATTTGTGAATTGGTCAATACTTGGCAATTGGCAGAAATGGTAAAGGAAAGAAACAGTAGTAGAACCGCGCTTTTAGTGGAAAAAATAAACTTCATACGTAGGGAATATTGTTAAGGTTTTAAAGATATTAAAACTTTCAAAGCCTTTAATCTGAAAAAGGTAGAATACTTAAAAATCATTTTTAGCATTGACAGTTTTGCATTTAGTATTTTTGGGGAAGAAATTTAAAGGGATGAAAGAATTTTTTGAAACATATCAATCAGATATTCTCTACGCCTTGGGGGTAATAGGTGGCGTTTTGATATTGCATTTTGCAACCAATTTGCTCTATAAATGGTTGGTTAGGCAAGAACAGAAAAAATATCCTGGCGAATCGCCCAAGGCAATCGGCTGGATAAGAAGAATACTGAATGCCCTATGGCTGGTGTTGGGGATTATATTGTTGAGTTTTCTTTTTGTAAACGAGGAGAAGTACGAAGCGCTCCAACACAATTTTAATTTAATTCTCTATTTGGGAATCGTTTCCATAGTAACCATTGTGGGCGCTGCCTCTGCCAATATGTGGTTTAGAATGAGCATACGGAAAAAGATAGCTAATCTTGAAGACCCCACAAGTTTTAAATTTTTAAGATATGTAGCGGTAATCGGTATTTACAGTATTGGGGTGCTTTTTGCGCTATTGGCATTTCCGTCATTAAAAGGTGTGGCTCAAACTGCACTCGGCGGTGCTGGGGTTTTAGCGCTTATTGCCGGTGTGGCCTCTCAGGAAGCCTTGGCAAATCTTGTGGGCGGGGTTTTTATCATTTCCTTTAAGCCTTTTAGAATTGGCGATATTATAAAAGTTACGGATACTATGGTGGGCACGGTTACCGATATTACCCTTCGGCATACCGTAATTCGAAATTTTGAAAATAAGATGATCGTTATTCCCAATGCAATTATCAATAAAGAAAAATTGATAAACTATGATTTGGGAGAACTTAAAATCTGCGATCGCATAGAGATTGGCATTTCCTACGATAGCGATATCGATCTGGCAAAAAAGATTATGCAGGAAGAATGCACCAAGCACCCGCTTATTTTGGACAACCGTTCTGAACTTGACGTTCTGGATGGCCAGCCCATTGTTAGGGTGGCGCTTACTTCCCTAAACGATTCGTCCGTTACCATTCGGGCTTGGGTATGGGCTCGTGATTATACAGATTCCTTTGATATGCGCTGTGATTTATTGGAAAGTATTAAAAAACGGTTTGACAGCGAGGGGATTGAAATACCATTCCCTTACAGAACTTTGGTTTTCAAAAACACAGCCACGGAGCCACAAACTGCTGAAGAAAATTCTGAAAAAAAAGATAAAAAAGCATGAAATCTTGGGCACAGCGCAATGAAACTGTAATAAAAGTACTCTTTGTTATTTGCATGGTCCTGTGCATTTTGGGCTATGTAAGCAGCCCGGTTGCGCTTGTGGGCGGATTTCTATTTACATATTTTTTGGGAAACCCCTTTTTAAGCCTGAATAGCAAAGCAGTAAACTGGCTACTGAAAATAGCAGTAGTGGGTTTGGGTTTTGGAATGAATTTAAAGGAAACCTTGACGGCTGGAAAGGATGGTTTTTTACTTACCGTTTTTTCAATTGTGGCAACTTTGGTTTTGGGATATCTATTGGGAAGGTTATTAAAAATGAACCGCAAGAGCAGTCACCTTATTTCTTCGGGAACCGCTATTTGTGGGGGCAGTGCCATTGCTGCGGTTGCTCCCGTAATCAATGCCTCCCAAAAGGATATTTCCATCTCGTTGGGGGTTATTTTTTTACTGAATTCCATCGCATTGATTATTTTTCCGCCTTTGGGCCATTTGTTTGAACTGGACCAACAACAGTTTGGGCTGTGGTGCGCCATTGCCATTCACGATACCAGTTCGGTGGTGGGCGCTGCCTATACTTTTGGGGAAGAAGCGCTCAAAGTAGCCACAACGGTTAAACTGGCACGGGCGCTTTGGATTATTCCGCTTTCCCTGTTTTCGGTATTTCTATTTAAGGGGAAAGGAAAAAGTGTGAAAATCCCTTACTTTATATTCCTTTTTATCTTGGCCATTATTTTAAATAGTTATCTGCCCATACCCGAAGTTTTGACCAAGGGCATTACAAGTGTTTCAAAGTCATTATTGGTACTCACCCTCTTTTTGATAGGTGCCGGACTTTCACTCGAAAAAATAAAATCGGCGGGTTGGAAACCCATGATCCTTGGGTTTTCATTGTGGGTGTTTATTTCAGTGGGCGCCCTTTTGGTGATACTTGCGCTTTGATGGATTTTCTCGAAATTTTATGATCGCAACAATTGAGAGGTAAGGCCAGGCTCTGTCCCCACAATATATTGTGTTTTGGCCCCGATTACTTTTTGGTCGTGGTTGAGGTCTGCTAAAAGCATCGGTACCGTTAGGCCACTTTCGTCAATGTTTAATGAGATGTCTTTAAAAATGGTTATCTCAGTTGAAACGGTAATAAAGTCGTGATTGCTGAGCTGTTCTTCAGAAAAAGACACTTCTTTTTCGGGAAATTGAAAACCTTCTTTTTTAAATTCGGAATTATTTTGAAGTACTTCCATTTTGTTGAGCGTGAATACAGCTTCGGAATTTTCATAATAATCCTTTTCCGCATTATTGTCAATAGATAAATATTCTACTTTCTTTTCCATATCGACAAGTGCCACGTGCAGTGAAATTTCTTCGGGAATTAATACGATATCCTTTTTCATTTGGGGAAGCAGATTATAGGTAATGCCCACTTGGGGTTCGCGAAGTAGGGCGTGCTGCATACATTCTATTAAAAGGATATCTGCTTCAAATTCTGAGGGCACAATAAAATTTGCGGCATCGCAATGATAAATAGCTTTTATATACTCATAGGCATCAAAACCTTTGATAATTCTCTTTAAACTTTCAATGCTCACGGTATTTACTTCCAGTAAAATGAGTTGGAGTTCGGAAGGCTTAAAAAGTGCCAGTAAAGGCAAGACCAATGTTGCAAATGGCCCTGTGCCTGCATAGAGTATGGTAACGGGTTTTTTAGGATTTTTTCCCAGAACTTCCTGTACTGCGGAATGTATGCCTTTTATGAATTTATGCGTGCGCGGAACGTCCTCTATGCACATTCCTGCCCATTTGGGACCGATGGCTTTTCCGGTGGGCAACAAGATATTTTCTGAATTTATAGGAGCCTCTTGGTTTAAGCCCGAGACTTTTTCCAAAAGTAGTTTTAGTTCTTCAATGGAGCTTTTTAAAAGGTTAGCATCACCCTTTTCAGAAATTAGATTTTGAGTGATTTCGGCTAGCTTTATTTTGGCATTATTGGTAGGCATAATTTCATTTTTAACACTGCTAATATACATTTAAAAAGGGCAATTTAATTTACGTAGTACTACGTATAGGGTTTTAAGGATTATTTTATAACTTGCTTGTCAAATGTTTAAAGTTTTCTTTTTTTAAGAATAGTTGTGAAAAACTTTCCCGTAAAAGGATATAAATCTTAGAATAACTAACTAACCAAATTATGAAAAACACTACTTCGCGTAGACTTTTTATGCGCAATTCTGCTTTTGCCATAACAGGTCTAGCTGTATTAACTCCAACAATTACAAGTGCTTTTACTTCTGAAAGCCCATATTCAGGTTATAACCCATATGCTGAGACCAAAACAGATTTGAGATCTGGGGTTTTCAGTTCCAATTCGGTTGCAGTTAAGGGAACCCTTTATGGTAAAGATGATGCTACTCCTTTAAAAAATGCCACTGTAGAAGTATGGCATCTTTCCCCAAACTCCTCAAAATATAGGCATCGCGCAAAACTTAAAACTGATGAACAAGGTAGGTATGAGTTTATAACCGATTTTCCAAATAAAGAGGAAGGCAAAAGTGCTCGAATTTATTTTAAAGTGTCAAGTTCAGAAAGCATTTCTTTTACAGAATTGGCTTTAACTGAACAAGGTGCTCATATTACAGGCGAGCATTGGGCCAAAAACAGAAATCTTGGCGAAAAATTATTCCCAATTAAAGAAACCTTTTTAGGGGAAACAACCATACATTTTAATCTTTCAGTCTAGTCTATTTACTAATTTAAAAAATATTTTATGTCAATTTACGATCCAACTATTGCAGAAATCTCCATGTTTGGCGGAAACTTCAACCCACGATCATGGGCCAATTGTGATGGCCAGTTATTAGCAATTTCACAGAACACGGCATTATTTTCAATTTTAGGCACTATGTATGGTGGTGACGGTAGAACTACTTTCGGTCTTCCTGAAATGAGAGGAAGGGTGGCAGTCCACACAGGTTCCGGTCCAGGGCTTACTCCACGACAAATGGGGGAAAGGTCAGGAACAGAAACAAATACTTTAACAGTTGCACAACTCCCGTCACACGGGCATGCTATAAATGCTAAAGAAGAAGGAACCACCGATAATCCAAGTGGCGCTTTTATTGCCGGGGACGGTACAAACGCCTTTGCTGCTTCAGCAGATGTAGCAATGTCAAATACATCAGTAGCCAATACTGGTGGAGGCCAAGCAATAAACAATATGCAACCCTATATGGTAGTCCGATATATAATTGCACTCCAAGGGGTATTTCCTTCAAGAAATTAAATAATATTTTAAATTAAGTACTATGTCAATATCAGATCCAACACTTGCAGAAATCTCCATGTTTGGAGGTAATTTTAACCCACGACAATGGGCCAATTGTGATGGCCAATTATTGCCTATCAATTCAAACCAGGCTCTTTTCTCTTTGTTGGGAACGACCTATGGAGGTGATGGCCGAACTTCATTTGGTCTTCCAGAGATGAGAGGAAGAGTTGCAATACACACGGGTTCTGGTCCTGGCCTTACTCCCCGTCAAATGGGTCAAAAATCTGGTGCAGAGACCAATACCTTAATCATTGCACAAATGCCATCACACGGGCATGCTATAAATGCGAAAGCTGAAGGAACTACTGATGACCCGAACGGTGCTTTTATTGCCGGGGACGGTACAAATGCATTTGGTGTTTCTTCTGATGAGGCAATGTCAAATACATCAGTAGCCAATACTGGAGGAGGCCAAGCAATAAACAATATGCAGCCCTATATGGTAGTTCGCTATATAATTGCGCTACAAGGAGTATTTCCTTCAAGGAATTAACAATATCCAATTAATAAATCTCCCCAGATTTGACTTAACCAAAACTCTAAAAATTATGAAAAAAACTACCCTATTAATTTTATTTCTCTTTGCTACTTTTTTTGGCAATAGCCAAACGGCGTTAACTGCGGGAGATATTGCTTTTGTTGGAAGTAATTCTGATGGAGCAACAAATACAGATGATACCGTAGCCTTTGTTCTTTTGAAAGATATTGATGCTGCGACTACTATTATTTTTACCGATATGGGATGGAATGATGGCACCGGATTTTTTGCCACCAATGGTGACGGCGAATTTACATGGACTTCCGGTGTGGCCAGAACAGCTGGAGAAGTTGTAACCATAGATATGGGACCCCTATTTCCAGCAGCTTTCAGTAGTATTGGCGATCAGCTTTTTGCTATCCAAGGCTCAACTGCAGCACCCATATTTATAGCTGGATTACAATATAACGATGCCACTGGGGATGATGCAAACTGGGATGGTGCTGCAACTTCAAATTCTACATCGGCACTTCCAAATGCTTTGATTACGGGTAGTACTGCCGTAAGATTAGTTCCTGAATCAGATAACTGGCAATTCAGCTGTACAATTGCTGGGGGACCAGTTACTGGAACAGCCGCTCAAATACGAGCTATTGTAAACAATAGAGCAAACTGGGTAAGCGATAATACTACACCTTATAATCCAGCATTGGAAGCTGGATGTACATTTACGATTAGTACTGGGGGAGATACAACTCCACCTGTAATTACTTGCGCCCCAACACCGGCTCCAATAACAGCTGGTATTAATGGTATGGCAGCCATACCAGATTTAGTAACCGGGACTACCGCAACGGATGATGTTTCAATACCAGCAAACATAACAATTACACAAGCACCCACTGCGGGAACTATGGTTGGAGTTGGTGTATATTCAGTTGTTTTAACTGCTACAGATGAAGCTGGCAATAGTGCGACATGCACAATACCTGTAACCATAAACGAACCTCCCGCTACAACATTGAATGCGGGTGATATTGCCTTCGTAGGTTTTAACCTAGATGGAAATGATGGTTTTGCATTTATAATTTTGAAAGATATAATTGCGGGAACAAATATAAAATTCACAGATTGTGGTATTTCAAATCCAAATACAATTACGTGCGTAGGTGCAGGCGATGGCAGTGCAACTTGGTACGCTCCTTCTGCAATGAATGCGGGAGATATTGTTACTTTACCAGGAAGTTTTATGGCGGGAAGTGTTTTATCTTCTATTGGTGATCAATTATTTGCTTATCAAGGCACAGCGGCATCACCAACTTTTATTACTGGAGTTCACAGTAATGTAGACCCAGGTGTAACTACAGATGCCGATTGGGACGGAGCAAATACTTCAAACACCACAACAGCATTACCAGATCAATTGACCAATGGCGTAAATGCTATTAGGCTTTATGTTGCAGGCACTCCTGAAACAGAAGTGGACAACTGGCAGTTTGATTGTAGCGCGGTGCCTGGTGGATTTCCTATTACAGGTACGGCTAGTGAATTAGCAGCAATAATCAATGACATCCAATATTGGATTAATAATGATACTGCTGAATTTGTTCCTACTGCGCAATCCGGATGTATTTATACTATATTGCCTGATGATACGGAACCACCCGTGGCAGTATGTCAAAATATTACTGTACAACTTGATGCTTCCGGCTCAGTAACTATTGCTGCTACCGATGTGGATGGCGGCTCAACCGACAATGTTGGGATCGTTTCTTATTCAATAGACATTGATACTTTTAGTTGTGCAGAAGTTGGTCCTAACACAGTTACACTTACTGTAACCGATGCAGCGGGCAATTCTGATACTTGTACAGCTACAGTAACCGTTGAAGATAACATAGCGCCTACTGCAGTTTGTCAAAATATAACCTTGCAGCTAGATGCTACCGGAAATGTAATAATTACCGCATCAGATATAGATAATGGTTCAACAGATAATTGTGGAATTACTTCATTAAGCGTTTCTCCAGCATCTTTTACTTGCGCAGATATTGGCGCCAATACGGTAACCTTGACTGTAACCGATGTAAACGGAAATAATTCAACCTGTACTGCTACTGTAACCGTGGAAGACAATGTTGCTCCTACGGCAACTTGCCAACCCTTTACGGCACAACTTGACGCAAACGGTACCGTTACAATTACGGGTGCTGATGTAGATGGAGGCTCAGCAGACGCCTGTGGAATTGCTTCACTTTCAGTCTCTCCAGATACATTTTCCTGTGCCGACATTGGCGCTAATACAGTAACATTAACAGTTACAGATAATAATGGCAATATTTCTACCTGTACAACTACGGTAACTGTAGAAGACAATATCGCACCAACAATTACTTGTCCTGGGGATTTTATAGTTGATAATGATCCTGGCATTTGTGGGGCTGTAGTGAATTATACAGTAACAACTGCAGATAATTGTAGCTCTGGAGGTCCAGTTTCACAAACCTTTACATATTCAGGTAGCGTCCAAAATTGGACTGTACCTGCGGGTGTTACTTCTATTATGATTGAAGCATTTGGCGCGCAAGGAGAATCTGGGGTAGGTGGAATTGTTGGTATTGGTGGCTTGGGAGCTATGGCGAGCGGAGAACTTTCGGTAACACCTGGTGAAGTGTTGTCAATATACGTAGGAGGAAGCGATGGTTTTAATGGAGGCGGTAGCCCAGGAGTTAGTGGTCCTAATACTTCAGGTCACGGTGGAGGAGCTAGTGATATAAGAACAACTCCTGGAACTGTAAATGATAGAATTCTCGTTGCCGCAGGCGGCGGTGGTGGAGCTGGAGGTCCTCAAGGATCTTGTGCGTCCGGTCCCGGAGGAAACGGCGGAAATGGTGGTGATATTAGTTTAGGAGGTTCCGGAATTACCGGAAGTGGATGTGGTCCTGGAGGAACTGGAGGCATTGGCGCAACCGATACAATGGGCGGAAACGGCGGAACTGGAAACACTAACTGCGGTGATACTGGAGGCCCAGGAATTAATGGTGTTTTAGCCATTGGTGGAAATGGCGGTGATGGAAAAATAGGATGTTCTGGTTTTACTGGTTCTGGCGGCGGTGGCGGCGGCGGTGGCTATTATGCTGGCGGCGGAGGCGGCGGCGGTGCTGGTGGTGGCGGCGGTGCTTGGTCAGGCGGTGGCGGTGCTGGTGGAACTTCTTATATAGGAGGTGTAAATAACGGAACTGCAACTGCAGGAGTGAGATCTGGCAATGGTGAAATTACAATTACTTGGAATGCGGCATTGACCCCTACCCAAACAGCTGGTCTTCCTAGTGGAAGTACTTTCCCAATTGGAACTACAACCAATACTTTTATAGTAACCGATAGTTCAGGAAACACTGCAACTTGTAGTTTTGACGTTACGGTAAATGATACCGAAGCCCCAGCAATTACCTGCCCTGGAAATATTATCCAAAGCAATGATCCTGGAGTTTGTGGTGCTGTGATAACATATACGGCTCCTGTTGGAACAGACAATTGTCCAGGATCAACCACAGTGCAAACTGCTGGTTTGGCATCAGGTGAAACATTTCCTATAGGAACGACTACTAATACATTTGTAGTTACTGATGCCTCTGGTAATACAGCAACTTGTAGTTTTGATGTAACAATAAACGATAACGAAGCACCAGTAGCCAACTGTGCCGCACCTTTCACTATTCAGTTGGATGCCAACGGAGATGCAAGCATCACGGTAGCCGACATTGATAATGGAAGTACTGATAATTGCGCTATCGCAAGTACGTCGATAGATATTACAGATTTTACCTGTGCCGATGTAGGTCCAAACACAGTCACTCTTACGGTGACGGATGTGAACGGAAACAGTTCAACTTGTACTACTATTGTAACAGTTGAGGATAATGTTTCGCCAGTGGCCAACTGCGCTGCGCCTTTCACTATCCAATTGGATGCGAACGGAATGGCGAGTATTACCGTAGCTGATATTGATAACGGAAGTACGGATGCCTGCGGAATAGCAAGTTCCTCAATAGACATAACTGATTTTGACTGCAGCAATGTAGGCCCCAATACTGTTACACTAACAGTGACCGATGTGAACGGAAACAGTTCGCAATGTACCACTATAGTAACTGTAGAGGACAGCATCCCGCCTACCATTGTCTGTCCGGGAGACATTACGGTCAATTCGGCTGCGGGCATTTGTTCAGCAGCGGTGAGCTTCCCGATGCCTTTTACATTGGACAACTGTGGAGTGGATACAGTAGTTCAAACTATGGGCGATCCGAGCGGAAGTCAATTTCCGGTGGGTGTGAACACAATTGAGTTCACCGCTACGGATGTAAACGGAAACGTGAGTATTTGTAGTTTTACCATTACCGTAATTGACAATGAGGCTCCAATAGCCATATGTCAGAACATCACCATTCAGCTCGATGCAAGTGGTAACGCCAGCATTACAGCAGCTGATGTGGATGGAGGCAGTACAGATAACTGTGGTGTGGCAAATATCTCGATAGACATTGATACATTCGATTGTTCCAATGTTGGTGACAACAATGTAATTTTAACGGTAACAGATGTAAATGGTAATATTAGTACCTGTACGGCAATTGTAACGGTTGAGGATGTTACCGCTCCGGTAGTGGTTTGTCAAGATATCACAGTAGAATTGGATCCGGTAACAGGCACCGTAACTATCGCGGGAACGGATATAGACAACGGAAGCACAGATGCTTGTGGTATCGCCAGTTACGACCTTGATATCGATACTTTCGATTGTTCAAACATAGGAGACAACACTGTAATATTGACTGTAACGGATGTTAATGGAAACACTGCAACCTGCACCGCTATAGTAACTGTGGAAGACAATACCAGCCCTGTACTTGTTTGCCAAGACTTCACTTTGGAACTAGGTGCCGATGGTACAGCCACACTGGACCCAACAGATGTAATAGCATCCAACGATGATGCTTGTGGCATCTTTACCGTCGCTGTGGACATAACACAGTTTAGTTGTGCAGATATCGGTACGCCGGTGACTGTACAAGTGTTTAGCCAGGATAACAACGGAAACCTTTCTACCTGTACTGCGGTTGTAACGGTTGTTGATATCTTAGCGCCTGTTATTACTTGTCCTGCAGACCACACAGTTGATCCTGGACCTGGAAACATTTTCTATATTTTACCAGATTATTTCGCGACAGGCGAAGCAACTGCATTAGATAACTGTACCGAACCTATTACTTTAACAACACAGAATCCAGCTCCGGGAACACCGCTACCTGATGGTACGTATACCATCACGCTAACGGCAACGGACGAATACGGAAATATGGCTACCTGTGATTTCGAACTTATCGTAGAGAGTGTACTTGGAATAGGCGACAACCATCAAAATCTTGGAAGCATATCGATTTATCCTAATCCTGCTAAAAATATTCTGAACATTAGTAACCCACAGAATATGGAACTGGAAAGATTGGAAATTTATGACCTAAGAGGCAGATTGGTTAAAACCGAAAATCTACGCGGTATGGGTACTGTTAAGCCTATAGATATTCACCAACTTGCAGCTGCTTCTTATTACGTTAAGATTAAAGGCAAATATGGAGAAACAACGAAACGTTTATTAAAAGAATAATATTTCATAATTGTTGATTGTTAGAATGAAGTCGTCCGGAAATTTTCCGGACGATTTTTTTTATAGTTATGGTGGGAAGTGAAAAACCGTTTCAAGTAATAAGCACTTAAAACGGTTTTGAAAATATTTAAATAGAAACTTTATAATTGCAGAATTTTAGTCAAAATCCTCAAAGTCAAATTTTTGACCACCAACGGATACTTCAGCCATTAAACCTTCCTTAGGAAGTGTAAATACGGCAACTCCATCTGTATAGGTGATATTAAAAGAAGGCGGGGCTTGATTTACTGCAATAGCAGAAACATTTGATCCAAAACTAAAATCGTCATCCATAAATTCCTGAACAGCCTTATCTGTTTTGAAAAAAATAATTTCACTGTAAGCTTTTCCTCCTATCTGTGCGCCAACGTCCAATTGCTTCAAGTTTGCCATCCCTACCAATACTCCTCGCTCATATACAGCACCATTTCCAGAGGCGGCTCCCACAATTAGGGCGCCTTTTCCAACATTTGGAAAAATAGCATATGCCTTTGCATCATCAAAATAGCCCTGCATTTTTGGATTGGCTTCTAAAAAAGCAGCTTTTGCTTTTTCGGCATCATTAATTACTTTTTTGTCGTCTGCATTTTGTGCAAATAATGTGATACTAAAAAACAGCATCATCATCATTAAAAGGTTTTTCGTTTTCATAATAAAGTAGTTTTTTTGTTTGAGTTTTAAATATACCTTATAAACGAAACCACCTGGGTTAAAGGAGTGTTACATTATATATAATGATTTGCCAAATTAAAGTCCACAGAGACTTATGCAGTTAATATTCATAAAATTTAAATAATTTATTTAATGTCCTTTTTAACTAAAAGATAAAAGTCATTGTCTAGCGGAAGGTATCCTTGGTCGTATAGGTAGAAATAGGTAGAACCCGTTTTAGTGGTATAGATTCCAGTAAAGTAGTCAAAACTGAAACCCATTCGCGCAAGTTTATCTTTTGTGGTTTTCGTCTTGTCTTCAGTGTTTAGTTTTTCTAAAATCCTGTAATTTTTCCGAAGACGGTTATTGATGTTTCTCACCAGGTTTTTGTTATCCTTATTGAGAGAATTGTTATGTGTGTTGCGGCAAGCATCGCTACAAAATTTTTTGTCGGCGCGCCCAATTATCTTATCTCCACATTCCGGACAGGTTCTTTCCATAACCTAAAGATAAAATTTTTATTTTAAAATTTAATTTGAAACAGGCTCTTCCACTTCAGATTTTTTCTTGATATGAAATCTATAAATTGCTTCCAACTTAAAGAATATTCCTCCGTTTAGAGAAGGATTCAACTGGGTTCGGTCATCGCCAAAGCTAAAAGCGGAAACACCCAAATCCATTTTTTCTCCCTCGGCATACATTTCATAATTATTGCTGGAATAGCCAAGCTTTGCACGTAGCAAAACACTTTCTTCCAAAGTGTTAAACTGCAGATAGCCCGCAAATTCCAACGAGCTGAGGTCAGCGTAAAGCGTGGGAAGATTTTCATAATGCACCTTATAGCTGCGTCCAATCCCGAAGTAATCCATCCCAACGGTAGTGATGCCAAGCTTATAACTTACATCTGCAGAAATGGGCAAGCTCATATCCATCTCAAAACGTTTGTTTGGACTCAAATAGTACCAGCCCAAAATGGGGGTGGTAAAAAGGCCGAATGCTTCCTGAGAGGCATAAATGCCGAAGCGATATTTAAGGTTTTCGTTTTTCTTCAGTTTCAGCAAAGCGAAACCACCCAAATAAAAATCATCTCCCGAAATATTTTTATAATCGGAAGCTATTTTAGGAAGTAGAACAATGGTAGTACTCCATTTATCAGACCAAGTGGAAGCCATGCCCAACTTTAAATTTGTGCTGTACAGACTAGTATATTCGGCCTCGGGAAAAAGTTGCAAATTGTTTCTACTGAAATCTGCTCCCGTTATCAAGGCGTGATTTTCATTAAGAACAACCGGAAACGTGAAACCAACATCTAAAAACTTCACATAGGTACTACTATCGGTTCCTTCAAAATTATTGTTGAACGTTTGTCCGTAGCCAACTCGAAAGATATCTACATATTCCTGCGCGGAAAGGCTTATAGAAAATAGGAAAACGAGAAGTAGGAGTTTTTTCAAGTGTTTGAATAGCTGTTAAAAAGCAAACCACGTTTCCATGATATTGTCGGTTTGTTCATTTGGATGAAAAAACTCGTTGCTTTTGGAATTGTACCTATATTCTTTACTCCATTCGGGAAAATTCTCTGCCAATTGCTTTATGGAATCACAAACATACTCTACTTCTGTCGTGGTGGTGGTTGGGTGAATGGACATGCGTATCCAGCCCGGTTTGTGGGTTAAGTCGCCCCCATCAATTTCACAAGTAATGTTGTTCGAGGTTTCTTGGTCCACGTGTAGCAAATAGTGACCATACGTACCCGCGCAGGAGCAGCCGCCGCGGGTTTGTATCCCAAAACGGTCATTGAGCAATTTTACACCCAGATTGAAGTGAAGGTCGTCAATATAAAAGCTAATAACAGCAAGCCTGTCATGTGTTTGCGGTGCCAAAATTTTAAGGTTGGGGACGTTGCCAAGTTTTTCAAAAACGATATCCAAAAGCTCGTGTTCACGTTGCAAAATATTTTCGACTCCCATTTTTTCTTTCAGCTTTATAGAAAGCGCTGTACGAATGGTTTGCAAAAAACCAGGGGTTCCACCGTCTTCACGGGTTTCGATATCGTCAATATATTTGTGGTTCCCCCAGGGGTTTGTCCACGAAACAGTACCGCCGCCAGGATTATCAGGAATAGTGTTTTTATAAAGATTATTGTTAAAAATAAGCACGCCGCTAGAGCCCGGTCCGCCCAAAAATTTATGAGGCGAAAAGAAAATTGCATCCAAATGTGCACCTTCTTCCCCAGGGTGCATATCTATTGAAATATAGGGAGCCGAACACGCAAAATCTACAAAGCAAAGTCCGCCGTTTTGGTGCATCAATTTTGCAATTTTGTGGTAGGGTGTTTGTATTCCCGTTACGTTTGAACAGCCAGTAACAGCAGCAATTTTAATGGGATGGTCTTTATATTTTTTAACCGTTTGGGTAAAAGTTTTCATACACACCAAAACATTGTCGTTTGGTGGAATTACCACAACAGTACCAATAGTCTCCAGCCAGGAAGTCTGGTTGCTGTGATGCTCCATGTGGGTTACAAAAATTACCGGTCTAATTTCATCGGGAATTTTGGTGTAGGGTTTTATGTTTTCAGGAATCTTCAAGCCCAAAATACGCTGAAACTTATTGATGGCGCCAGTCATTCCACTTTCGCAAGTTATGAGAACATCGTTCTCATTGGCGTTCACGTGCTTTTTTATAATATTTCGTGCTTGGTGATAGGCTTTGGTCATTGCCGTTCCCGTTACCGAAGTTTCCGTGTGCGTATTTGCAACGAAAGGGCCAAAATCCTTAAGCATTTTTTCTTCTATTGGAGCGTACAAGCGTCCGCTTGCCGTCCAGTCGGTATAAATAATTTTTTTTCTTCCGAAAGGGGAATCAAATTCTTGGTCAATGCCCACGATGTTCTTTCGGAAAGGCTCAAAATACTTTTCCAATGCTGTAGTCTTCAATTTTTCTTCCGAAGAAATCATTATTCCGAGTTTTAAAAATTACTTAAAATTAAGCAATATTGCTTAAAATTAGCTGGTTATGGCGTTCTATTTCTTAAAAGCGGCAACTCCTTTTTGTAACCAATCGTAATATTCCTCAACGTCGGGGGTGTAACCCACGGGATCGATAAGGTTTTCTTCGTTGTGACCCATCAAAACGTAGAAGGGTTGCGCGTTCGCTTTGTATTTCAAAATCTGGAATTCACTCCATTTCTGACCAATATAGCGCAATTTCTTCCCAGATATTTTTGAAATCACTTCTTCGCCATCCGGAAGCGGACGTTTATCGTCAACATAAAGCGAAATTAAGACTATGTCTTCCTTAAGAAGATTTAATATTTTTGGTTCGCTCCAAACGCGTTCTTCCATTTTTCGGCAGTTTACGCAGGCGTGACCGGTAAAATCAATCAATACCGGTTTTCCTATTTTTTTTGCATACGCTAAACCAACTTCATAATCATGGAATGAAATAATATCGTGAGGGCCTAAGTATGCTCCTTCCGGAAACTTTTCATTTGTGGAAGTACCTCCGCCACTACCTAACTTTGTGTAGCCCACCCCGTATGGAGATTCGCTATAATTCATTGCTGGCGGGAAACCGCTAATTAGTTTCAACGGTGCACCCCAAAGACCTGGAATCATATAAACCGTAAATGCTAAAACTACAAGCCCGAGACTTAACCTTCCCACGGAAATATGTGATAATGGAGAGTCGTGGGGCAATTTTATTTTTCCGAAGAGATACAACGCCAAAGCACCGAATATTGCAATCCAAATAGCTAAGAAAACTTCTCTTTCAAGCCAATGAAGTTGAAGTACAAGATCTGCATTTGATAAAAACTTAAAAGCCAGCGCCAACTCCAAAAAACCCAAAAAAACTTTTACGGTGTTTAGCCATCCGCCAGACTTTGGAAGTGAATTCATCCACCCAGGAAAAGCCGCAAAAAGCGCGAAGGGCAATGCCAGAGCCAATGAAAAACCGAACATTCCCACAAAAGGTGCTATCCCTCCTTTGGAGGCGGCTTCTACCAATAAATAACCAATAATAGGTCCCGTACAGGAAAAGGAAACAATGGCCAGAGCAAGCGCCATAAAAAATATACCAATCATCCCGCCCCTATCGGCCTGCTTGTCGGCCTTGGTAGCCCAAGAGCTGGGAAGGGTAATTTCATAGGCTCCCAAAAATGAGAAGGCGAAGAAAATGATAAGCAAGAAAAAGATGATGTTGAACCAGACATTTGTGGAAAGCGCATTGAGAGCATCAGCACCAAAGATTGCGGTTACAATAGCCCCCAAAACCACGTAAATTACGATTATAGCAATGCCGTAAATAATAGCGTTTTTAATACCCGCTGCCTTAGATTTGCTTTGTTTTGTAAAAAAGCTCACGGTCATTGGGATCATGGGGAAAACACAGGGGGTTAATAGGGCAGTAAAACCGAATAAGAATGCAACAATAAAAATAGTCCAAAGTCCTTTTTTATCTTGTTTTTTATTTTGTTCAAGAGCCGTAAGTGATTCGTCTGAAGCTGCTTTAACAGTGTCATTTAGCACTTCATTAGTTTCTAATAAGGTATCAACCACGACAGTATCTTCCACAATTTCAGTGGATTCTTCTGATACTTTGATGTTATCAGTGTTTTTAGTGGTAACAACTGATTCAGTTTTTTGGGGCGCAGGTATCTCAAAAACTAAATCAACATAGGCAGGAGGCAAGCAGCGTGTATCATCGCAAACCATGAATTCTACCTCGCCTTTGACGGTAGTGCCTTTATTTCCGGTTAATTGTATTCGTTTTGTAAATGTTGCGCTGTTTGCAAAAAATGTAATTACCATGTCAAAGACAGGGTCGTGTTCGGTAACTCCTTTGCTTTCCTTTATTTTTCCTACAGCTTTATATGCGGCATTTTTCTCAAAAGTAAAAAGTGTTGGCAATGGCCCATCTGGTGGAACTTCCTGAGAGTAAAGATGCCATTTGTCTTCAATCGTAGCTTTTGCAATAAGATCGTATTCGGTCTCAGATATTTTTTTTACACTAGTTGACCATTTTACGGGGTCAAGTATTTGTGATTGAACTGAAGCTAGTGAAATTGTTGCAAGAAGCAGGAAAAGATATATTTTCTTCATTAGTTAACTGTATTATTGAGAAAGCTTTAAAAAGACTTCAAATTTGGGGGAAAAAATGGAGTATTCAAAATTATGAACCTTATTTAGAATAAAACCCTTAAAAATAATTTACATATTTAGATAATTTATATTCAAACCTGTTATTAATTCAAATAATATAGGCTTCTTTCTCTTTGGAAAATCAACATGCATTTCTTCAAAATTGTTTACTTTTGCAAACTTTATTGCAACACCCACATTATGAGCAAGAAATTTAAAGAATACAAAGGGCTAGACCTCCCTAAACTGGCGGAAGAAGTACTCGATTTTTGGAAAGAAGAAAACATCTTTGAGCAGAGTATTTCCATTCGCGAAGGAGCGAAACCATTTGTATTTTTTGAAGGGCCGCCGTCTGCAAATGGTCTTCCGGGAATCCATCACGTAATGGCACGTGCCATTAAGGATATCTTTTGTCGTTACAAAACCCAAAAAGGGTTTAAAGTTGACAGGAAAGCAGGCTGGGATACGCATGGTTTGCCTATTGAATTGGGCGTTGAGAAAGAACTTGGAATTACAAAGGAAGATATTGGCAAGAAAATTTCGGTGGAAGATTATAATGCGGCCTGTAAAAAAGCCGTGATGCGTTACACAGACGTGTGGAACAAAGTTACCGAAAAATACGGCTATTGGGTAGATATGAGCGATCCATACGTTACCTACGAGCCAAAATATATGGAAACCGTTTGGTGGCTTCTAAAGGAAATTTACAATAAGAATTTAATTTATAAAGGTTACACTATTCAGCCGTATTCCCCAAAAGCTGGTACAGGTTTAAGCTCTCACGAGCTTAACCAGCCGGGAACCTATCAAGATATTACAGACACAACAGTGGTTGCCCAGTTTAAGGCAATGGCCGAAACTTTGCCAGATTTTTTAGGTGTAGAGTCAAACAATATTTGGTTTTTGGCTTGGACTACCACACCTTGGACGCTGCCCAGTAATACAGCGTTAACGGTAGGTCCAAAGATTGATTACGTTTTAGTGAAAACATTTAACCAATATACCTTTCAACCCATAAATGTGATTTTGGCGAAGAGTTTGGTTGCAAGCCAATTCGCAAAGAATTATGAGGAAAAACCAAATGAGGAAATCCTGGAATCATATAAACAGGGCGATAAGGTAATCCCCTATTTTATTGCGAAAGAATTTAAAGGTGCCGATTTAGTCGGAATTCGATACGAACAGCTTTTGGATTATGCAAAGCCGCACGACAATCCTGAAAACGCATTCAGAGTAATTGCGGGCGATTTTGTTACTACAGAAGACGGAACGGGAATCGTTCACACCGCGCCAACCTTTGGTGCCGATGATGCCAAGGTTGCAAAAGAAGCGACGCCGGAAGTGCCGCCAATGCTGGTAAAAGACGAAAATGGAAATCTGGTTCCACTTGTGGATTTGCAAGGAAAATTCCGTCCCGAAATGAAGGAGCTTGCAGGCAAATATGTAAAGAACGAGTATTACGATGATGCCGAAGTGCCCGAGAAATCAGTTGATGTTGAAATCGCAATAAAACTGAAGACCGAAAACAAAGCCTTTAAAGTTGAAAAATATTTACACAGCTATCCAAACTGCTGGCGTACCGATAAACCAATTTTATACTATCCACTTGATTCTTGGTTTATAAAGGTTACAGATTTCCGTGATAGAATGTTCGAGCTCAACAAAGAAATAAACTGGAAACCCAAAGCAACCGGCGAAGGAAGATTTGGAAACTGGCTTGCAAACGCAAATGATTGGAACCTTTCGCGTTCGCGCTATTGGGGAATTCCGTTGCCGATTTGGAGAACGGATGATGGAAAGGAAGAAATAATCATCGGTTCTGTGGAAGAATTGAAAGCCGAAATGCAGAAAGCTGTTACAGCTGGATTCATGGAAAAAGATATTTTTGAAGGTTTCAAAGCAAACGATTTTTCCGAAGAAAATTATTCAAAAGTTGATCTACATAAAAACATAGTGGATGGCATAACGCTCGTTTCCCCACTTGGAAAACCCATGAAGCGCGAAGCCGACCTGATAGACGTTTGGTTTGACAGCGGAAGCATGCCCTACGCGCAGTGGCATTATCCTTTCGAAAACAAGGAAAAGGTTGAAAACACTTGGAGAAAAGCAGATTTTATAGCTGAAGGAGTTGATCAAACCCGTGGTTGGTTTTATACTTTGCATGCAATAGCCACCATGATTTTTGACGACGTTGCCTATAAAAACGTAGTTTCCAACGGACTTGTTTTGGACAAAAACGGACAGAAAATGAGCAAGCGTCTCGGCAATGCCGTAGATCCTTTTGAAACCTTGGACGTTTTCGGTCCCGATGCTACGCGCTGGTATATGATTAGTAACGCCAATCCGTGGGATAACCTAAAATTTGACCAAGACGGAATTTCAGAAGTGCGCAATAAATTCTTCGGAACACTATACAATACCTATAGTTTTTTCAGCCTTTACGCCAATCTCGATAATTTTGAGTATATTGAAAAAGACCTTCCGCTGGAAAAACGTCCGGAGATTGACCGTTGGATACTTTCAGAATTGCACACGCTCATCCAAAAAGTAGATGACTATTACGCAGATTATGAACCTACCAAGGCTACGCGTGCAATTTCAGAATTTGTACAGGAAAATTTGAGCAACTGGTTTGTTCGTTTAAGTAGAAGAAGGTATTGGAAAAGCACTAATAACGACGATAAAATTTCTGCTTACCAAGTACTGTATACTTGTTTGGAAACCGTTGCAAAGCTTGGCGCTCCCGTAGCTCCGTTCTTTATGGATCGACTCTATAAGGACTTAACGTCCGGAACTTCAAAAGAAGGTATGGAATCGGTACATTTAACCGATTTTCCAAAGGCAGACGTTTCGTTCATTGATAAAAAGTTGGAACACAAAATGCAGAAAGCGCAAACAATATCCTCCTTGGTGCTTTCGTTACGACAAAGAGAGAAGATAAAAGTGCGCCAGCCACTTCAAAAAATTATGATTCCTGTTTTGGAAGTTTCTGAAAAAGAAGAAATACTGGCGGTTTCAGAATTGATAAAAAGTGAAGTAAACGTAAAGGAAATAGAACTGATAGATGAAGGTTCGGGCATGCTGGTAAAGCAGATAAAGCCAGATTTTAAAGCTTTGGGCCCCCGTTTTGGAAAGGATATGAAAGCCGTGGCGGCAGCCATTTCAGCCTTTGACCAAAAACAAATTGCCACTTTGGAAAAAGATGGGGAAATATCAGTTTTTATTAACGAAAAAAATACTATTTTGGCGCTCGCTGATGTAATCATAAGCTCGCAGGATATTGAGGGCTGGCTGGTTGCAAATGCAGATGGAGTTACTGTGGCACTGGATGTTACCATAACCCCAGCGTTGCGAAATGAAGGGATATCCCGTGAATTGGTAAACAGGATACAAAACCTAAGAAAAGACAGCGGTTTTGAAGTGACAGACAGGATTGAGGTTACCCTTGAGGAAAATGAAAAACTGACGGAGGCGGTAAACCAAAACCTGAAGTATATAAAAGAAGAGACATTAACGGAAATTTTGCAATTTCAGCCACAAATTGATAAAGGAACAGAAATTGCGTTTGACGATATAGAAACACGTATAAGCATTAAAAAACATTAGATTATGACAGATACAGAAAGAACCAGATATTCCGATGCCGAGCTGGAAGAATTTAGAGCAATTTTGAACGATAAAATCAAGAAAGCAACCGAGCAGTTGGAGCTTATAAAAAGTTCATACAAAAACGACAGTAATAATGGTACCGATGATACCTCTCCTACTTTCAAGGCTTTTGATGAGGGTAGTGAAGTGATGAGTAAAGAAGCCAATTCGCAGTTGGCAATTCGTCAGGAAAAGTTTATTCGCGATCTTAAAAATGCTTTAGTACGCATTGAAAATAAAACTTATGGAGTTTGCCGCGTTACTGGAAAGTTGATAAACAAAGAGCGTTTAAAGCTTGTTCCACACGCTACCTTGAGCATCGAGGCAAAGAATTTGCAGAAATAGGCCCATCCCCAGCCCTTCCCAAAGGGAAAAGGATTAATTCTTAAAATTATTATAGCCCTGAAAATTTTTCGGGGCTTTTTTATTGTATCAAATTCTTTGTGTTCTTAGTGAAATTCTTTGCAACCTTTGTGGTTAAATTATGCGCCAAATATTCTTCATAATCGCTATAGTCTTCCTCGGATTGAAATCTTCCGTGGCCCAAAAAACCATTCACAAAGAATTCTCTTCGGATGGAATAAAAGCACTTTCCATTGTAGACGATGCCATTTTTAAAATTACGATTCATTCTTCCGAAGAAAAAGAAATCAAGCTTTCCGTGCATATTTCCGGAGAACATTCCGAGGATGTAATTATAGAGGAAAATTTAAAGAATAATAAACTTTCTTTAAAGACAGGCTTTTCCCCTTTCGTGTTTTTGGAAGACGATAAACTCGCTGCCCATAAAGTATTGGCGGTTGAAATAGTGTTGATTGTTCCAAATACAATTTCAGTTGAGGTCAAGTCTAAGTTGGCTTCCATTTTTGCAAACGGAAACTTTAAAGCACTTGCTGTTTCCATAGAAAACTCCAATTGTGAATTGAGAAATTTTTCAGGAAATGCCCATTTAAAAACTAAAGATGGCAATATAAATGTTGTTGCTGAAAGCGGTGTCTCGGGTATTGCCATTTCAATAAATGGAACCGTTGAAAATATGCTTCCCAAACGCGGAAAATTTACGGTTCAAGCCGAAAGCGTCAATGGTAATATAAGGCTGCTGCAAACCAAATAATATTGCTATTTTTGCAGCGCTCTTTGAAGCTTTAGTTACGGAGAGCCCTCGCATTGCAACGCTAAAGCGAAAGAAAAAACCTTATGAGCCTAAAAAAAGCCACTCTTATAATTATACTGATTCTATTAATAGATCAGATTTCAAAGTTTTATATCAAAACACACTTTGCTTTAGGCGATGAAATTCGAGTGTTTGATTGGTTCCGTATTCTTTTCGTTGAAAACGAAGGAATGGCATGGGGCGCAAAGATTCCTGGTGAATACGGAAAACTCTTTTTAACCCTGTTTAGAATTGTGGCTATTGCGGGAATAGGGTATTGGCTTTGGGATTCCGTTCGAAAAAATATGCCAAGCATACTGATCTTTTGTGTGGCTTTGATATTTGCGGGTGCTTTGGGCAATATTATCGATTCTGTTTTTTACGGTATTATTTTCAATGATAGCCATCATCAAGTAGCCACTTTGTTTCCCGAAGACGGCGGTTATGGAACTTTGTTTCACGGGAAAGTAGTAGATATGCTTTATTTTCCACTATATGGCGGCACTTTGCCCGAATGGGTTCCTTTTTGGGGCGGGGAGTATTTTACCTTCTTCGACCCAGTTTTCAATGTGGCGGATTCCTCCATCAGCATTGGGGTTATTTTGTTGCTTCTTTTCAATAAAAAGGCATTTCCGAAGAAAGAAACTGAATAAAAGCTACTTGGGGTAAAAAGAAAATAATCGCACTTCCAAAATCTGTTTCCATAATTTTTTTTGATTCGGTTATCGCTGTCTTAACTTATGACGATCATCGGTAATTTTGGAAATCAAATATCTCTTTTGGAACAACGCAAAAATTTAGGGGAACATCCAAATCTTCAAAGAAAATCTCCGGTTCGGGGTCAAAAAAGGATAGCCCGACAAATACAGCATTCGGATTGCACCGTTTTAAAAATCGATCGTAAAACCCTTTTCCGTAACCGATGCGATGGCCTCTTTTATCGTATACGAGCAAAGGAACGAAGACAACCTCAATCATTTCCGGGGAAATTTCTATACCCGAAACGGGCTCGGGAATTCCATATTCCGAAGTTTTTAAAACCGTATTTTCCTGCAAAAGAAAATTTTTCATTTCCCCAGTATTAAAATCGGCCTTTGAAACGACGATACTCTTATCCTTTCCCTGTAAAATATGCAGCAGATATTCCGTATTCACTTCTTTTTTTGCCAAAATGGGAAGAAAAATATGGTAATACGTTTTATCCCAAATAGGAAGTTTCAAAGCCCGGTTCGCAATCTGAAGACTCATTGTTTCAACGGATTCCTCGGAAAGCTCTTCCCGAAGTTTTTTATATTTCAAACGAAGCGTTTTTTTATCAGCCATAATAATATAGAAACTCCAAATTTTAAATCCCAAATCCCAAATTCCAAATCCCAATAGTGTCACCCTGAACGCTCCCGAGTTATCGGCACGAAAAGCCAAATCTAAAATCATCAATCGTAAATCGTAAATCGTAAATCGTCAATCCAAAATCCTGTTCAATCTTCCATTTCCTCGTCTTCCGTATTTGCGGTATTTACGGTTGAAATATGAAAAATGGCATCCCCTTGGTTTACAATCGGCGATTGGTTTACATTAATGATATAACCTTCATTGGGCGAAGTAACCTTAAACCTCATTTTCCCGTATGGGTCTGTGATTGTTGCTAAAAACTCCCCTTTTTCTACATGCTTGTTACAGTCTATTTTTACGTGAAGCAAACCGCTGCGGTATGCGCGGATCCATTTGCTTTTTTCAATAATAACCGTATTAGCAGTTGGTTCAGGTGCTGCATGTCTTTTACCCAACATATCTAAATGATCCAGCACCCGCAATATGCCATCCACGCCTTCCTTTGCTATGTGCTTATTGCTTTCGCGGCTTTTCCCACCCTCGAAAAGCAATACGGGAATGCCCATTTTTTGACATGTGTTTCTATATGATTTTTCAATTGTATTTGAATATACCGTAAAGGGAGCATTAAAAACCTTTGCCAGTTCCAACAATTTTTCGTCGCCTGGTTTTATGCGAATTTGTGCAGCGTTGAAACGGCTTGCTCCGCCGGTGTGAAAATCAAGACAATAATCGGCGTGGGGTAAAACCTTTTTGGTGAAATGATAGGCAACACGACTTGCCAACGAACCCGTTTTGGTTCCGGGAAAAACCCTGTTGAGGTCGCGCCCATCGGGGAATGAACGGTCGCCATTTAAAAAACCAAAAACATTTAAAATAGGAATACAAATAATGGTGCCGCGTTTGGGCTTGTTCAATTTTCTGGCAATGAGTTGGCGTACAATTTCCACCCCGTTTATTTCGTCTCCGTGAATGGCGGCAGTTATCAAAACTGTGGGTCCGGGAATTTTCGAACGTTCAATGATAATAGGAATTTCAATTTTGGTGGAAGTGTAAAGTTTCGCAATGCTGAAATCCACGGTTCGACTTTCGCCCAGCGCAATCCGTTCGTTTAAAATTACAATATCACGTTCTTCCTTTTTGGCCATAGTTATACGTTGCGTTCTATATATTTTATGATTGAGTTTGCGATATCCTTGCCTGTGGCTTGTTCAATGCCTTCCAAACCGGGAGATGAATTTACTTCCAAAATCAATGGCCCACGTGCCGATTGCAACATATCAACCCCAGCAATTCCAAGGCCCATGGCTTTTGCTGCCTTCAGTGCGGCGGTTTCTTCCTCATCGGTAAGTTTTATAACGGTTGCGGTTCCGCCGCGGTGCAAATTGCTCCGGAATTCGCCTTCCTTGCCCTGTCGTTTCATAGCTCCAATTACTTGGCCGTCCACAATAAATGCTCTAATATCTGCGCCTCCAGCTTCTTTTATAAATTCCTGCACGATAACCCGCGCCTGCAAATTGTTAAATGCTTCAATTACAGATTCGGCTGCTTTTCGGGTTTCCGCAAGAATTACACCAATGCCCTGCGTGCCTTCCAACAGTTTAATAATTACGGGCGCACCACCGGCTTGGTCCACTATCTCCTTTACGTTTTTGGAATAATTGGTAAAAACGGTTTTTGGCAATCCCAATCCCGCACGGGATAGAACCTGCAAGCTTCGCAATTTATCGCGTGAGCGCACCAATGCTTGACTTTCCGTAGTTGTGAAAACGCGCATCATTTCAAACTGGCGAACCACGGCAGTTCCGTAAAAAGTGACGGAAGCCCCAATACGCGGAATCACCGCATCGGTGTGGTCTAGTTTGTGGCCTTTGTAATAAATAACAGGGTTTTTCTTTTCTATTACAATATCGCACTTGGCGTGATTTATAACTTCAACGTCGTGCTTTCTTTTTTTTGCAGCTTCTACGAGGCGTTGGGTGGAATATAAATGGCTGTTTGCCGATAATATTTTGATGTTCATTGTTTGTTTTTTAGTTTGAAGGAAAGGTTAGTTTTGTTAATATCCACCATGAATTTATTGCTCAAAAAATTTCTTCCCAAAAGTACGGGAAAACGCATCTCTTCACGGTCGCTCAGTGTTAAATAAATTGGGTGGGTTTTACCAAAAAGAACAATTTCCGTTTTTATTCTATATCGCGCTTCAGATTGACCATTGCTGCTTCTTACCACTTTTACATCATATTCATCAAAAATGATTTCCTTTTCGTGGTAGCTGGGATGTTCTTCGTCCAAAAAGTTGCATTTCAGGTAGTTGTCTTCAACTTTCATGTTTTTGCAATGTATGGAAGAAGTGTAGGCGCCCGTGTCAATTTTCACTTCAATATCGAAGAGATTCAGCAATGGAAAGTCTGCCTTGTCTATTCTGCCGATGTTTCTTTTCAAAGTATTGGAGGTTTTGTAATTGCAATTTAAATAATAAAAATTCCATCCTGATAATTAATAAGGATAAAATACGAAATTACCGCCTACTGCCACTAAAAACTGCTACTTTTTATTCCGCTCAATAAACCCAATCACGCTTTTCGAAACATTCTTCCCCGAGGTATTTTCAATGCCTTCCAATCCCGGCGTACTGTTGATTTCCAAAACCAAAGGCCCGTTTTTCGATTGCAGAATATCCACCCCACAAAACCCCAAATTCATCGCTTTTGCTGCTTTTATGGCAATTTTTTCCTCTGCTGATGAAAGACTGATCATTTCCGAAGTGCCGCCGCGGTGCAAATTACTGCGGAAATCACCAATCTTGCATTTGCGTTTCATCGCGGCAACCACAACGCCGTCCACCACTATGGCGCGAACGTCGGCGCCGTTTGCTTCCTCAATATATTCCTGTAGCAGAAATTTCACGCCGGCGGCATTTAAGGTTTCAGTCGTTGCCAAGGCATTCTGCGGACTTTCGGTAAGAATAACGCCTTCGCCGTGCGTGCCTTCCAAAAGTTTGATGATTATTGGCTTGCCGTTAAAGGTTTTCAATTGTTCCTCAAATTCAAAAAACGAAGCGTAAACAGTTCGAGGCACGGGAATTTGATGTTTTGCCAAAATTTGAAAGCAGGTCCATTTGTCGCGGCTATTGCTAATTCCTTCGGAAGAAACCACGCTAAAAACCCCCATCGCTTCAAAATGGCGGACCACGTTTGTGCCAAAATAAGTATTTGAGGCGCCAATTCTGGGAATTACCGCGTGTAGGTCATCCACCAATTCATTTTGAAAATAGAGGACGGCTTTTCCGTTTTCCACAGCGAGGTTGCAATAGGAAGGGTCCAAAACCTCCATGGTGTGGTTGCGCGCTTCGCCAGCTTTTAAAAGACTTTGGGTGGAATAAAGCGCCTCCCCACGCGATAAAATGGCAATGTTCATAGTTGGTTATTGTGCGTGCAATTTAACCAAAAAGAACATTGCCCCTAAAATCATTAGTTAAAAATTAACGGTTACCTTTCCTCTTAGGAAAAACGGCGTGCCGGGCGTAAAGTGTATTTCTTCCACAGCTTCCGGCTCGTCAAACAATCTACTTTCGGTTGCAAATTGGGTTTCGTTCCATTCGGTATCGAAGAGATTTTCAATTGCAATCCCAAAAACAAAGTTTTTAAAAGTATAATTTATGTTGAAATCGGTCACAAAATAACCTTCGGCAATAATACTTTTGTCTTCGTTTGCGGCTCTATCCTTAATAAAACGATAATTCAATCCGCCCGAAAAGTTTGCGAGATTTTCAAATGCAATTCCACCGGTTGAGGTAAAATCCGGAGCCAGCGGAATGTAATCCTCACCATTGGGTTCTTCGGTGCTTCGCGCGTAGGTATAGTTTGCATCGCCGTAAAAATACAGCCAATCCAATGCTTCGTAACGCAGACCAAAATCAACGCCCAATCGGCGGGTTTTTCCGCTGGGCTCCACAATTCCGGCGTCGCCCACATACACAAATTCCTGTTCCAAAAAGAGCGCCCACAGGGCTGTGTTAAAAATTAGATTGTCCGTCAGTTTGTAAATTCCGCCCAAATCTGCGCCGTAGGCCGCAGGCAAAATATCCTCGCCGCCATTGGCAACAACCACGCGTGTATCATTTGAATGGAACCCGATTCCCGTTTTCAAAAACAATTGGAAATCGCGGTTGGGGCTGTAAATGAAATTCAACTTCGGACTGGCGAAAACCTTGCTTTCACTTCGGTTATCGTAGGTTGGCGACAGTTTGTTTTCGTAATCAAATTTGAAATAATCCAATCGGACTGCAGGGTTTATTTTGAAATCGCCCAAACCAAATTCCGTATTCAAAAACGCAAAACTGTTAATTTGATCCACATTTCCGAAGGCAATCCGATCCAAAATTTCATAACGGTTTTTTTTGGTGTGTGAAAGTTCCACGTCGTTCACATCGTCGTAACGAACACCAATTCCTGCGGTGTACTTAAAATCAAGCGTTTCAGAATTTATTTTATCTGAAAACTCCGTTTGGAAACCCAAAATATTTCGGTCTTCGCGTTGCGCAATTTGGTCGCCGTTTACTGGGTCTTCCAAAAAGAAAGTGAAGTTTGAAAACAGTTCAAAATCATAATGCGAATAATACGCTCGGGTTTCCAACTTTTTGTTTTCTGAAAGCAATTTGGAATGGTTTATCAGCAAATTGGTACGGCTGGTGTTTCCGCCTTCGGTATCGTCAATGGCCCCAAAACGCCCGATGGAACCATCGTCAATGGCGCGCTGCGGAATCTGCCCCGAAGCATCCCACTTGCTTTGGAAATGCGAAGCGGTAAGTTGCAGTTTTTGGTTGTCGGGCAATTTCAGATTGTATTTCGCCATCATATTGAAACGGTTAAAATTCTGTGGCGAATCAAACGGACCGTTAAAAGTATTGAGCGAAGCCGCGACATAAGCATTGCTGTTTTTGGTATCCAAAAGATTGAAAAGACCAACGGTCCTAAAAGCATCAAACTGCCCGTATTCCACGGAAATGGAGCTTTTGTCGAGCTTATCCAAGGTTTTGAAAGCTACGTAACCCGCAGTGGCAAAATCGCCGTATTCCGCATTGTACGGACCTTTTCCGAAGGAAATTTTATCAAGCGTTTCGGGAATCACGAAGTGCAGGTCGCTGTAGCCTTGTCCGTGCGCGTGCGACACCATATTCACGGGCATTCCGTCCACCGAAAGGTTGATGTCGGTGCCGTGGTCAATGTCAAAACCGCGCAGAAATATTTGTTCCGCTTTTCCACCGCCGGCGTGCTGGCCGATAATCAATCCCGGAACTTTCCGAAGGATTTCCTGCGACGATTTTACGGGAGCGGTCTTTAAATCTACCGCCACTATTTGGCTGAGCGTGTTTACTTCTGGCGTGATGGTTACCTGTTCCAGTGAAACGGCGGCTTCGTTTAAAGTGATGTTTATGGGTTCCGCAAAACTTTCAGCGGTAACTGAATATTCATAGGTTGCGAAACCTAAAATGGAGAAGCTGATGATGTCGTTTTCCTCCACATTTTCAAGTGAAAATTTTCCCGAGGTATCGGTGTGGGTATGGTTGCCGGAGGTTCGGTCAAAAACCGCCACGTTTTCCAGCGGGTTGTTATTTGGGCCTACTACTTTTCCTTTTAGCGATTGCGATTGCGCAATACCAAAGCATAGCATCAGCCCCATTAAGAGTATTCTTTTCATGGGTGATTGGTTTAAAAAATTATAATAAATGAATAGTCTGAATGAAGATTTCATTCAGATAAAAAACTATGAAAAGAATGTTTCGGGAGGCGGGCTGAGGATGGTTTTTACGCTTTTTGGAATATGAAAAACATAAAAGAAATTGTGTTTGGTACTAGTTTCTTTTTTAAAATCGATTGGGGGATATTCCTGTGCAAAATGCTTATCAAACGTATAATTGAAAAACACGCCGTCGTGATCGCTGGTCTCTTCCGAAGAAAATATTTTGGAGAAAAATGTAATCAGTTTGTGTTCGTGCGTGTGTTCGTGGCCCAACAAATGGTCTTCTTCGTGATGCCCATAGTCTGTATGCGTCATTACGTGCGAAAAAATGTGCATTCCCTCCGATAGCTGTTTCTGCATCGGGTTGAGCAGATAAAAAATCGACAGGGAAAGCACAAAATACTTTTTAAAGGAAATATGTAATTTGCTTTTAAGCATTATTTTGGGTTGGTTGTAAATAGATACGCAAGATTGGGGAATTTGGATTTTGAATAAGCTTCATTTAACCGTTTCTTAACTATTTTTGATAGCGGAAAAATTCCTTAAAAAACAAAATAGCAAGTATCTTTGAGCCTATGGCCCAAGCTTCGGTAACACTTCAAATTGCAACCCTTCCAGATTCGCCCGGCGTTTATCAATATTACGATAAAGACGGGAAACTGCTGTATGTGGGCAAGGCAAAAAACCTGAAAAAACGCGTTTCGTCCTATTTCAACAAAACGCAGGACAATGGTAAAACCCGAATTCTCGTAAAGAAAATTGCGACGATTAAGCACATCGTTGTAAAGACCGAGACCGATGCGCTTTTGTTGGAAAATAATTTAATTAAAAACTATCAGCCGCGCTACAATGTGATGCTGAAGGACGACAAAAGTTATCCGTGGATTTGTATTAAAAACGAACGTTTTCCGCGGGTTTTCCCCACCCGAAGAATGATTAAGGATGGCAGTGAATATTACGGCCCGTACACGAGTATGAAAACCGTGCACACGCTGCTGGATTTGATAAAAGGCCTGTATCCGTTGCGCACCTGCAACTACGACCTTTCCGAAGAAAAAATTAGGGCAGGCAAGTATAAGGTGTGTCTGGAATATCACTTGGGAAACTGTTTGGGGCCTTGCGAGGGGCTTTATTCCGAAAAGGAATACCACGATAATATTGAGGCCATCCGTAATATTGTGAAGGGAAATTTTAAGGATTCACTGCACAAGTTTAAAAACCAGATGAAGCAATTGGCGGCCGATCTGAAGTTTGAGCAGGCGCAGCGCGTAAAGGAAAAGATTGATATTTTGGAGAATTACCAAAGTAAAAGCACCGTTGTAAACCCGAAAATCAATAATGTGGACGTTTTCTCGATAATTTCTGATGAAAGCTATGCGTATGTGAATTTTCTGCAGCTTTCGCACGGCGCGATTATCCGTTCGCACACGTTGGAAATAAAGAAGAAGTTGGACGAGACCGATGAAGAATTGCTGCAGCTTGCCATTGTGGAAATTAGGCAACGGTTCAATTCGCTTTCAAAGGAAATTTACGTGCCTTTTGAGGTGGAACTGGGCGAGGACATAAAAACGCATGTTCCCAAACTGGGCGATAAAAAAGCAATCCTCGACCTTTCCGAAAGAAATGCGAAATATTACCGCATGGAGCGGTTTAAACAGGCAAAGATTGTGGACCCCGACCGTCATGAAAAGCGCATTATGGCGCAGATGAAAAAAGATTTAAGGTTAAGCGAGGAACCGCGACATATAGAGTGCTTTGACAATAGTAATATACAGGGCACGAACCCGGTGGCGGCCTGTGTGGTTTTTAAAAACGGGAAGCCGAGCAAAAAGGATTATCGCAAATTCAATATTAAAACGGTTGAAGGACCGGATGATTTCGCCTCGATGGAAGAAGTTGTTTATCGCCGCTACAAAAGATTGCTGGAAGAAGAGCAACCCTTACCGCAACTCATCATCATAGATGGGGGAAAGGGGCAGTTGTCTTCTTCTCTAAAAAGTCTGGACAAACTGGGATTACGCGGGAAAATTGCTATTATTGGTATCGCAAAGCGTTTGGAGGAATTGTTTTATCCCGATGACCCTATTCCGCTGTATTTGGACAAGAAGAGCGAGACTTTAAAAATAATACAACAATTGCGCAACGAAGCGCACCGTTTTGGCATTACCTTTCACCGGAGCAAACGCAGCAAGCAGGCTTTAAATACTGAACTGGAAACCATTCCCGGCATTGGCGAAAAAACGGTCGTGGAATTGTTGAAACACTTTAAAAGCACGAAGCGGATTGCCTCGGCAAGTTTTGAGGAGCTTTCAAAAGTGATCGGTCCGAGCAGGGCGAAGAAGTTGGTAGAACATTTCAGCAATAAATCTTAAGTCAAGTGTAATAGCTGTTTGGCGTTGCGTAAGGTGATATGGACAATGTGCAAGATGATATGGCCTATGAGTAAGTTTTTTGGGCAATGAGTAAAATGATATGGGCTATGAGGAAGTTTTTTGGTCAATGAGTAAAATGATATGGGCTGTGAG
>CERN01015642.1_pt1 | contig 33455 bp, 43 predicted proteins | sample 530761 | NCBI WGS metagenome assembly CERN01 (sample SAMEA2620947, study PRJEB7988) | marine metagenome | isolation source: saline water (ENVO:00002010), including | reverse complement strand
CTCAAAGTCAAGACAATCAAATGGCAATGGGACAACCAAACATGGCAATGGGACAACCAAACATGGGAATGGGACAACCTAACATGGGAATGGGACAACCTAACATGGAGCAACCTAACATGGGAGGTGGTATAACCGCCCTCCCCCTGCTACAAGCTGACAGCACTAATACTGCTGTCAACATCCAACCTTCTAACCAAAATGAAGCAATGGCTAGAATGGCAATGGGTGAGCAACCTATTCGTGCCTATACTGGAGCAGCAGTAAACATTAGTGATAACAACTTTACAATACCTTCTACTATAAATATTCCTTTTCAAGGAAACTATACCGAAGGTCCAGTAGGGTTGCAAACTCGACCAGATTTATCTAATGTAGATGAAGATGTAGAAAGATTTTGGAATATGTATAGTGAAAGAGTAGAAAATTTTAAACCAGATATAGATAAAGCTCTCGAAAAAAGAATGAATTTAGCAGAACCTTTTTTAACACCTCAAAAAACAACAGAACAATATAGAACAGAGTTACAAAATTTATTAGGGCAAGGAGATAGTGATGCTGCTGCAACAAACGCTTATCTAGAATTAATGAAATATGGGGCAAATGTTGCCAATAGTCCAGGAAATTTATTACAAGCTTTAACTACACCAGCACCACAATTTGCTGAAGGATTACAAGATATAGCAGCAAACAAAGCTGCTCAAGACAGACAAATAGCTATAGGAGCTTATGAAGCAGAACAAGGGGATATAAAAGCTCAACGAAGTGAAAAATTAGGGTTACTGAACCAAGTTATAAATGAAACAATGTCTACAGAAAGAGATTTATTATCTAATATGCTCGCTATTAATATGAAATCAGTAGAGGCAGGAATTACGCTTGCTAAAGACGAACAAAAACTTGTCAATGCCGCTATTTTGGAAACATATGAAAGCAATATGACTTTTGCAGGAAAAAGCTCAGAAACATGGGGTAAAGACCTTCCTGATGGAACAATGGATTTAAAAGCGGTGCGTTATGATGCAGAAGGTCCATACTATATTCAAAATGGGGCAAAAGTAAGACCTGAGGGTTATCAACCAATAACCGCAGCTACTCTAAGTGCTCTTTCACAAAGTGGTGGAATAGATAAAACAGGATCTAAACCAAAATCTATACTTATACCTAATAGTACAAAACTAGGGGGTTATGAACAAGTTCGTGGAGTATGGTATCCTAAGGTTGGAAAAGCTTTTTATAAAAAGTTTAATGAAGATACAAAATTATACGAAGATGCTGAAATGCCAGAAGGTTCTATAATTGGAAAAATGGATGACGTTATGACTATTAAACAAACAGATGATGGTATAACTAAAATTTCATGGAAATTAGGACCTCTACAAGGAAAAACAACTCTTTCTAAAATGAGATTAATTGATGAAAGAGAATTTATACCTAAAAAAGATAAAGAGGGTAACATAATTCCTGGAACTGTTCCAAACGAAAACTTCGGAAAAACATTAGAAATAGACAGAGGTGTAAATGAAAATATGTTAGAAGAAGCGGTGTTTAATGAAGATGGCAGATTAGTTTCTGGTATGGAATATGTTATGAAAGGAACAGCTCCTGCGGTGGGGTCTTTTGAAGAATTGGGCAAATCTACTCGTATTGCTATTAACGAAAGAATAATAAACACAACAAAAGCTGTTGATGGTTTAGAACAATTAATGTTTCTTGCAAACAAAGGACATTTATCAGGTGTTCTAACACAATTAGGTCAATTCACTACTGGATTACAAAAATGGAACGCTATGTCTTCAGCAAATGATTTTTGGAGAAATGGTTTTGAATATTTAAAAACAACAGAAGCTCAACAATTATTGAATTTAGTAAGAAAAGATCTTCAGATGGCTGCTGCTTTGAGTACTCGATTTAACCAAAAAGAACAAGATATTATTGCTAGTTGGTTAGAAGGAGGTTTCAAAAATCCAGAATCAATGAAAAAAGAAATAGGAGTTCTTTATTATAAATTAAGAAATGATTTAGATCAAAGTGTTGCTCTTGCAGAAAACAGAGCACCAATGGTATTATTGCGACCTCCTGAGGGAACTAACAAAGATCCTTGGAAATTAGATAATAGAAGAGATCGTAGTTATACACAAAGAATTACAAATACAGGAGGTGAAGACGCATTGACTGGTCAACATTGGTCTGCTTCTGGTTTTTATTTGTATGAAACATACAAAAACACAAATATTATTCCACCAAAAATATTGCAAAAATACCAAGATAACCCAGACGAAATATTTAAAGGAAAGTTCCCATAATGGCTGATACATATAAAAATATGGATAAATTTGAAAAGCATAGAGCTAGACTAGATGCTAAAGAAATGGGTACAAATGTTTTAACTGATGATTCTCAAAATATTTTACAAACAGATTCTACTGCTGGTGGTGGTTTAAATTTGTCAGTAGAATTAGAAAGTGCTGCTGATAGAGCAGGAACTCCTGAAGCTATACGAAAAGCTCGTTGGTTTGGAGGAGAAGATGCAAATTTAGGTAATTTAGGATCACCTAAACTTCAAGCTTTTTTTGCAGATAGCTATTTAAACGATCTTACAAGTGGGGTTAATAGATTTATAGGACTTATTCCAGACGCTATTGTTTATTCAGGAGCAAGAGCATTAGGTGTTCCTGAAGAACTTGCGAATAAAGATTTTTTTAGAAGAGTTTTAAATGCTGGAGATTATGAAACAACAGAACAAATCCAAGGGTTTTTTGGTGAATTACTAGGCCTCCAAAAAGGTCAAGGAGAATTAGTAGGACAAACAGATTTAGCAGGAAAAATAGTTGCTTCAGCTGGTGAAATGATTGCTATGTCAGGAACATTAGGAGGTGCTCTACAAACCTATGCTAATAAAATATATGGTGCTGCTGTTCCTGCTATTGCAAACACTACCGTAGCTGATAATGTTAGAAATTTAGTTACTTCAACTTTACAAAAATTTCCTGGACAATCAGCTTCAATTGATGCTGGTCTTTCAGCTGTTTCAGGAGCAGGAGGAGAACTAGCCGCTGACACATTTGGAGAAGAATACAGAGGAGTAGGAGCAATAACTTCTGCTTTTGCCCCTATTGCAGTTTTCAAATCATTGAATTATGCCCCATCATTGCTGCTTTATCGAAACAGTAGCAAAATTAATCAAGGTGCTCGAAAACTGTATGGTTATGGAGCAGATAAAATAAACAAAACAAAAGAAAGGTTAGGGGTTGAAGGTCAGACAGGTGATAGATCTAAAGTAACTTTTGGAGAAAAAGACAAACAAACATTAAATCAAATTGAAACTAAAATAAAAGAAAGAATGGAAGCTTCTGACTCTAACAAACAAAATTTTAAAAATAATCAAGAAGAAATAAAAATGCTCCTTTCTGCAGAAGGAAGCGAAGAATTTCCTCTTGTTTTCAGCCCTGCTGAATCAACTCTTGATGATGTTTTAGTGAAAACCCAACAAAATATTTTAAAAGCAGCTCCTGATTCTTATACAACTAGATACAATGAAAGAATAGCCGATATAGCAAATAGTGTTAATAACTATAAATTGAAAAATTTAGGCATTGGTGATGAAGTTGTTGATGCAAATTCTATTGCCGTTTTTGATGCTCTCAACAATTCATACAAAACTCAATTTATAGTAAGAGAAGGTAAACTCATAAGTACCGTAGATGATTTACTTGCCTCAGAAAGAAATATCGATTTACTCCCATCAAATGTTGCAACAGGAACTTCTATAAGAGAAAAAATATTAGAAGCTAAAAATCTAGCTCTTGACAAAGTAGATAACATAGCTACAAAATATAAAATAAATTCATCTACAGTTTCAGGAGATGCAACTTCTATACAAATAGCACAGGAAAATATTAGAAGTGCATTAGGAACAACGAAACAAGGAGGGAAAATAGATATAGATGAGGGTGCTTTAAGTGGTATAAATCCTATTGTGCAAAGATTTTTAGATTTTAAAGGAAAAAATTTAACTTTTCTTGATTGGAAAAAATTTAAAATGGAAGTCTCTGATGCTTTAGGAGCAGCAGTAGCAAAAGGAAGACAAACAGATAAAAGAGAATTAACAATTTTAAACCAAGAATTAGATAAAACTATTACGTTTGGTACTAAAGGAGTAATGAACGAAAATTGGAAAAAATTTGTAGATCAATATGAAATCATAATGACTCCTTATAACCAATCTACCGTTAAAAAAGTAGTGAATATGGACAAAGGAGGAACAACGTATGTTTCTCCTTCTGAAGAAATCGCAAGTTCTTTTTTAAAAAATACTTCAACAGCAAAACAATACATGAATCTTTTTAAAGATGATGAGTTAGCAATGGCTGACATCACTTCTGCTTTGTTTTTAGATATGAAAGCAATAGGAAGAACAGGGAATAGTATCTATAAAAACGGAATTCCTGATCCTAAAAGAATTAATGCTTGGTTAAATAAAAATGCAGATGTCATAAATGAATTAGGTTTAACGGATACTTTTTTTGGAAACGGCACAACTACTATAGCTGGTGTAGAATTAACTGCTCCTAAAGTGATTATAGGTTTAGCAGAAGAAGCAGCAAATAATAAAGCAGCTATGAATCATTTTGCAAACCAAGAATTAGTTTCTCTACTTTATAAAAAAGCTAGTGAAAAAGGTTTAGGAGAAATGCGAGATCCTTCTCAAGTAGTAAAAGCTTTATTGAGCGATACAGCAACAAACCCTGTCTTGTTAGAACAATTATCAAAAGAAGTAAAATTATTAAAAAACGATGACTACACAAGAGCTTTTAATTCTGTTGTTATGGAACAATTATTAAATATGTATCCTAAAATGGCAGCAGATGGTGCGGAAAGTTTTACTGCTTTTTTAATAGGTAACAAAGGAAATGCTCGTGTAGGAGATTACTATAAAGGATTAAATTTAGATAAAATTTTAGGGGAAAAACATGTAGATAACCTAATAAAATTAGGTAGAATTTATTCTCGAGTAGAACTTGGCAAGGTTCTATCTAATCCTCCTGGTTTAGAAATGAATTCTATTATACAAAACATTTATAAAAACTTAGGTACATCTGTTCCTTCTTTAACCACACAATCAGTAGCAGCAGCAAGTGGACGTATATCTCCAAGACACCTCTTTGTGTATTTACTTTCTAGAGGAATTAACGAACAAACAAACATAAAAAACGCTATGTTATTTCAAGAAGCTATTATTAATCCTAAAGTCGCTAACATGTTGTTACAAGAATATGATGCTAACTCAGTAAGTAAAGCAGTAATTGACAATGTAAATAAAGTAGTGATTGACAATGGTTTTCCATCTCTTTTTAAAGCTATGCGTCCTTTTCCTTCTACAGAACAACCTGCAAATTATGGTCAACTTATAGAAGGTAGAAGGTTATTGAATATATTAGGTGATTCAAACATAGAAGATCCTGATCCAGAGCCTACTATAATAGAAATTCCTGGATTTCCTGAGCAAGAACCTGATCCTGTTCCTACAAGTGAATATAAAAACCCTTTCTTACCGTCAGAACAGTACGCTCAGACGAGGCCTAATGTTCCTATGCCTAATAGTAACCAAAATGCTACAATGGTCTCTGACCTGTTCCCTAATGATCCTACTTCTAGAGCAATAGAAAACAGGAGGATGCAAGGTGGTATTGGTTCATTAGCTTAAAGAGAAAAACATGAAAAACTTTTTAAAAAAATATAAATCTGAGTTGATAGCTGGTTTTATTTTATGGGTTCTTTTAGCTTTTTGTAACAATAGCCATGCTCAAACAAACACCGTTAGTAGTACGAGTTCCACCGTTTCTGGTACTACAACAGTAGACCGTACACCTTCTACTGCGTCTGCTCCTTCTGTAGTTATTAATAATCAAGATGTTTGTTCTGTAGCAAGTTCTATGGCAATACAAAGTCAGATATTAGGTATTGCAGGTGGAACAACATCTAGAGATTTAAATTGTGAAAGATTAAAATTATCAAGAGCTTTAAATAGAATGGGTATGAAAGTTGGTGCTGTAGCATTGCTATGCCAAGATGAAAGAGTGTTTTCAGCTATGGAAATGGCAGGAACTCCTTGTCCATACATGGGAAAAATAGGTCTTGAGGCTGCAAAAGCATGGGCAGAAAACCCTGAAAAAAGACCTGATTATGATAAATGGTTAAAAGATAATGAAATAGAAACAGAGGAGATTATAACAGATGAAGGTGCTTTTAGTATTTTTAGTATTTTTCTTTTTCTCTTACTCCTCTAATGCTCAAATGCAAGAAGAAGGTACGACTGTTACAACAGAAACCACTTCGGAAATTCAAGGTGATTTAGAAAAAGTTACTACCACTACAACAACAACTGTTATAGAAAATAAAAATAGTGGAGCAATATTAAGTAGCGAATCAACAGGTATCGTAGCGACAAGGTACGAGGGTGATATGGATCAAGATTGGGGTGGGCAGGGTTCTATCAATTCGCATACTTCTTGCAATGGAAAGCTAGGAGAATACGCAGGTAGCAACACTTGTGCTTCAGCACGATTAGATTCTTTAACTACTTGGAATCAAACTGTAAACCTGAACCAATTTTCTATTGATGATGGAGGCCAAGTAAGATGGGAAATGCGTTTCGGCATGGAACCAAGTATGTATAATGATGCAAACAAGAATGCTTTTGTTGAATTAAAAGGTTATGACGGTGGTGCTTTACAATGGACTGATGTTTATAACGTAGATAAAACAACTTTTGCTTTAAGCAATTCTGGTACATCAAGTGGTAATTATCTTGGTCCTAATGGTTATATATATGATAATTTAGATTATGCAAATGGTTTAGACTCACTTTACATAAACGTAGGAGGATATGGTGAGTATATGTTTGATTCTGTTTGGTTTGATATTTATTATAATCAAATAGAAACTACCGTAGCAGAAACAATAGTTTATAATTTAATTGAACAAGAAATACAAAATAATACGAGCATAGCAATACCAGATTATACATACAACGGTGGAGGAGATAACTCTAACAACAGTTTACCACCACAAGATGTTGTAGTGATTGATTTAGGTATAGATGATACACCACCACCAATAGAAGATACAGGTGGTGACACAGGTATAGATGATAATTTTGGTGCAGGGGGTAATTCGCCTTCAACAACCATAACAGTTTTTACAGATACAACTACATCTACACCTTCTGTAACTCAAACAACAGATAATAGTGCAGGAGCAAGTGTAGACACAATGTTTAACAATATAACAATGGACATTGATACAGAAGAAATTTCAAATATTCAGGTAATGGTAGACGATATAGCAAATACAGACATAACAACACCTTCTCCTTCTGATACAAATACTTCACCAGGAGAACCAACAGAAATAACAATAAGTAATGTAGACACAAACAATGATATTGAACCACCTCCTGTAATCAATGCTCCTTCGGAAAGTGAAGGATCAAATGAAAACACTACTACAGAAAATATTCAAGAAGTCGAGACAGAAACAACCCAAGTGGAAAGTGAATCTACAAACGAGGTTAATACTGATACAGCTTCAAATGAAAATGAAACTGAGACTACTGAAACAGCAAGCAATGAAGAAAACTCAGAACCAGAAACAACAAACCAAGTTTCAGAAAACACAGAAACTGAAGAAGTAAAAGAAGAAGCACAAGAAGAATCTCAACCAGAAGAAACTGAAACGGCTAGTGAAGAACAAAAAGAACCTGTTCAAGAAGCAAAAGAAGAGGTAAAGGAAGAAACAAAAGAAGAACCTAAAAAAGAAGTTGCTGAAAAAGAAACAAAAGAAGAACCTAAAAAAGAAACAAAAGAAGAGCCTAAAAAAGAAACAGAAGAAAAACAAGTAGCTGAAAAAGAACCAGAAGAAAAAGCAAAACCAGAAGAAAAACAAACTAAAGAAGAAAAGAAACAAGAGCAAAAACAAGACAAGGCTAAAAAAATAATGGCAAACTTTGATAATCAATATGACGCTATAGCTCAAATAACAACATTAGCTTTGGTTAATGCTTTAGGACCTAATATGAGTAGTTATGCTCAACAACCAATAGTACAAGCTCCAACATGGTATGAACCTAAAGATATTTATTCTGATGTTTTGATTCCAGATCCATTGGGTAATTATTTTGGAGTTCGTGATAGTTTAACATTTAATAAAATGATTGATATGCAATATGAGTAATGAAGTAGAATACAAAGGAATTAAAGTAAAAGGGGGTAAGTTGTTATTGATATTTCCTTTATTGGGAACAATAGGTGGTGCTATCTGGGGAGGTTTTGAAGGTTATGCTAGATGGGTAGCTATGGAAGATAAAATAGCTAACTATACTGCTCCTGATTTAAGTGGTTTTACAAAACAATTAAGCGATTTCAACACAAAAGTTAATGTTATAGATGAAAAAATAATAAGTCTTGATACTGTATTAGTAGGAAAAGTTTCATCAATGGAAGATAAATTAGAAACAGAAATTACAAATATGAGTACACTTTTGCAGTCTGAAATATCAACTGCACTTGAGCTTGTTCAAGCAGCACAAAGTGATGCTAGAGATATTCGGAATGAACTGCGAAAAGATATAAATGAAGTTATGGACGCTATTGCAAATGTAGACAAAAGAACGAGAACTACTGAACAAGAAATACGAACAAGCCAAAGAACAGCTGAAAATGATGTACGAACTTTGATTCAACATGCAGAAGACAGGTTTGATGGAAAACGTACAGCAATAGAATCAGATGCTACAAGAAGAGCAGAAACACTTGATATTAAGCTTAAAGAGTTAGAAGATAGATTAAGAGACATGTTGACTAAAGCTTTAAACAATCCATTAACTGGACAATAAATTTTTAAATAATCCACTCTTTATGGTCTTCAGCCATTACTTGTGTACTGATATTTATCTTGTTTCGTAATGCTTTTAAAACTTTTTCATCTATTGTTTTCTCTGCAATAATATCTACATAAGTTACTTTATTAGTTTGTCCTATTCTATGAGCTCTATCTTCGCTTTGCAAACGGATTTCTAAATCATAACCATTACTGTAATAAATTACCGTTTTAGCTTCTGTAAGAGTGAGGCCATATCCCCCTGTTCTAGGTTGTCCAACAAAAAACCTTAAAGGGTTATCAGGGTTTTGAAAATCTTCAACGATTTTTTGTCTATATGCAGAGTCAGTTTCTCCATAAAACAACTCTGTACTTTCTTCACCATATTTTTTTGTTAATTCTTTTTCAATAATAATAAGATCATGTGTAAAATTACCCCAAATAATTACTTTTCCATCTGTTTCTTCTATAGTAGATAACAACTCATTTAATTTATTAGTAGGAACTTCAATTGTTCTACCATCATCTAACTTAGCAAATCCAGAGCAAACCTGTTGCAATCTAATTATTTGAGTAAGAACAGTAGAAGCACTTATCATACCTTCGTCTGCTATGAAAGCTAATGCTGCTCTTTTCATTTGTTCATAAAGAATTTTTTGTTCTGGTGTTAGTTCCACCGTTCTTTTAGTATAAACTTTGTCTGGAAGATCTAAACAATCTTCTTTTCTAACACGAAAACTAAAGGGTTCAATAATTGAATTTAGTTCTTCTAAGTTTTGATATCCTACTATTTGATTAAAACTATGTGCTCCTAAGTTCCTTCTTACCATTTTGGCATATCTGTTTTGAAAAGTCCAAAAAGAAGAGTGGTTTAAAGACTGTTGCTCTAAAAACTCACATTGTGTAAACAAATCTAAAGGTGATTTAGTAACAGGTGATCCTGTTAATATCCTTCTAAAAGGGCATTTTCTAGATAACTTCATTAAATTTTTGGTTCTTCGTGCTGTTCTAGATTTTATAGTAGTGCTTTCATCAACAGCTATCATACAATGTTTTAATGTTAAAAATTTATCAGCAGCTTCTACTCCTTTTTTAGTAGAAAAAGCTTCCACATTCATTAAAAATATTTTTAAATGTTCATTAGGTTCATACAAAACATTTAGTTCTTTAGCTTTTTTCTTAGTGTTTTCTGGAGACCATAGAACAATATCCGCTGTTATGTGTTCAGGAATATGAGTTGGTATTTCTTTTTGCTCCCAGTTTCTATATACACCTTTTGGGGCAATAATTAATACTCCTTCTATGCGACCTTTGTCATAAAGCATAGAAAAGTTATCTATTAGAACTTTTGATTTCCCTGTACCCATATCCATGAAAAAAGCAAAGTAGGGCTTTTCCCACGATTTTTTTAAAGCATCTAATTGATGCTCGTATGGTGTTAATTTAAATCTATATCTCATAATCCTGCTTTCTTTAGGAATGTAATTTTACTATAGTTTATTTGAGAAAAAAGTAATATAATTAATTTATCTTTGTTTATCTTCATACTTTGAAACTTTGCTATATAAGAGTGAAACTCCTGAAACTTAAAATTTGTTTTTTATGATTTTCCGATATACAATATACAATATCTGTCAGTTTTTCCGTCCGACGGATAAAATTAGATAAAAAATAACTATGTTTTTAACTTAAATTAACCCTATTATAAAAAGTATATAAAAAAATGTAGTTGATAAAATATTAGTTTACGATATATTAAATATATTTTACTATAAAAGTTCACCATGTGGAGAAAGATACATGACCGTTTACATAGTTCAAGAAATGCGAGGCCGAGATCTTAGTGATGCTACAAGTTTTGGGGATTTAGAAATACTTCTTCCAGCAAAGTATCAAACAAGTTTTTCTGCTCAACCTACACTTAGAATTTTAGATAGAAAACTTAGAAAGTTCAATGACAAAGATTATTTGTTATTAGCAGGTGATCCTGTTGCCATTGCTCTTGCTTCGGCTATTGCAGCGAGAACAAATAGAGGTAGGTTAAAAATGTTAAAATGGGATAGAGAACAAAACATGTATTTTCCTTTAGAAGCAGACACTAACCATAACATTATAATAAAAATGGAGGAAGAATAATATGATACCATCGTTAGAAGATGTAGCAGAAGAGTTACAAAAGGTAGATGAGCAAGGGTTAAGTCAAGTTAGTAAACTTGCTAACCAACAACTTAAAATACAAGATAGGATTGAATCATTAGAAGATGATTTAAAACAAGCAAAAAAAGAACTACGCACTATTGCAGAAGATAATTTACCTTCAGCAATGGCAGAACACAATATTACAGAACTAAAGCTAGAAGATGGCTCTATGATTTCTGTTTCAAAATTCTATAGTGCTTCTATATCGAAAGATAAACAATCAGAAGCATTTAGATGGCTTGCAGACAACAATTATGCAGATTTAATCAAAAACCAAGTAGCAACAAACTTTGTTCGTGGTCAAGAAGAAGATGCAGAAAAATTTGCAAGTGAATTAGCTGAAAGAGGTATGCCTGTAAATACTAAAAAATGGGTTGAACCAATGACTCTTAAGGCTTTTGTTAAAGACCAAATTGAAAAAGGATCAGCAATACCTATGGATTTATTTGGTATTTATATAGGCGATAAAGCAAAAATAACTAAACGAAGGAAATAAAATGTCAAAAGAAAAAGAAGTAGCCGTAAAAGAAGAAAATACTGCTCCTGTTGTGTTTGAAGATTTTGAACAGTTTCAAGGTGCAGGATTAAGTGAAGTAACAACTGATGATTTAGCAATACCTTTTTTAAGGATATTAGCTCAACTAAGTCCGCAAGTTAATAAAAGAGATGGTGCTTACGTTGAAGGTGCTGAAGCAGGAAACATTTTTAATACTGTTTTAAATGAAGTGTACGATGGTGATAAAGGGGTAAGGGTTGTACCTTGTTTATACCATAGAAGGTTTGTAGAATGGACACCAAGAGAAAAGGGTGGTGGCTATGTACAATCATACACTCCTGAAGACCCTATTGTTAATACAACTACAAGAGATGAAAGAGGGCAAGATGTGTTGCCTAATGGTAACTATTTAGCAAATACTGCACATTTCTTTGTGATTTGTTTACATGAAACATTCGGACCACAAAGAGCTTTAATAACTATGACAAGCACACAGTTGAAAAAAGCTCGTAAATGGATAACACAAGCACAAGGCCTCACAGCTAAAGGGAAAAACGGTATATACACCTTACCTTTGATGTCGCAAGTGTATAACTTAACAACTGTTCAAGAACAAAACGATAAAGGTACTTGGTTTGGTTGGGAAATACAAAGGGAAGGTGCTTTAGATCTTAAAAAAGAAGAGGACAATAATGTTTTTCAAATGGGCTATAGTTTTGCTCAGTCTGTCAAAGCAGGAGAGGTAGAAGTAAAATCTGAAGCTCCAACAGAAGAAAAAATTGAAAAAGATGATATACCTTTTTAGTTTAACAGTTCAGTTTTAGGGATTGATCACCTTAAAACTGCGGAAACTTGAGTTTGTGGAATTGAACATCCTTTGGCTGTGATGCAAACTCAAGTTTTCATTATGAGAAAGAATAAAAAATGATTTATATTAAAAAAGAGTTCCGTGAGTTTTTAATGTGGTACTGCGAAAACCAACCTAGAGGAACAATATTAAAAAGAAAACTAGATAAATTTTCACAAACAGAAGTAGAAGAATTAAAGCATGTCATAAAGCACACTTTAGATTTTTTTATTGAAGACTTAAACCAATATCAAAAAGGTTTTATAAGAAGCAACATAAGTAAAGGAAGAAGTGCAACAAATACCTTTGTTCCTAAAGATACTTATAAAAGGAGAAGTTAAATGGATTTAGCACAAGCTTTTTTTGAACTGTTTAAAGGGAGCGATATAGCTCATGGAACTTTCGTTGTTAATTCAAATAGGGCGACAGATGGAAAAAAGCAAGGGATTGCTAAAGTAATTAGAGAACCAACTACAATTAAAATGTGGGAAGAACATTTAAAAGGCGGCACAGGAGTAGGTATAATTCCTATAAAGAGTGATAACCTTTGTCATTGGGGAGCAATAGATATAGATTTTTATGATGTTAGACATAAAGATCTTGTTAATACTTTAAGAAAAAATAAAGTTCCTGCCGTTGTAGGTAGAACAAAAAGTGGAGGAGCACATGTATGGATATTTTTAAGTGTTCCTATAGAGGCCGCAGATATGCAAAGAAGAATGACAGAATTATCTGCTTCACTAGGTTATGCAGGAAGTGAAATATTTCCTAAACAAACAACAATCTTATTAGATAGGGGTGATACAGGAAACTTTTTAAACATGCCTTACCATGCAGGAAAAAATAGTGTGAGGTATGGGTTTGATGATAAATCAGAAGCTTTGTCTCCTGAAGAATTTATAACATATGCAAAAAAGTTTATAATAACTCCTTCACAATTTTTAAAATTAGATTTTTCTTTTGGAACTTCAGAAAAAGATTTAGAAGAAGGACCTCCTTGTTTGCAACACTTATGTAGGAAAGGCTTTGGCGAAGGTTCAAGAAACAATGCTCTTTTTAACTTAGGTGTATATGCTCGCATGTCTGATGATAATAATTGGGAAACTTTGTTACAGAGTTATAATATAAATTATTTGAAACCACCTTTAAGTCATACTGAAGTAGGTACAGTTATTAGACAATTAAAGAAAAAAGAATATTTTTATAAATGTGAAGATCAACCAATAAAACCTTTTTGCGACAAACAATTATGTAAGACACGAAAATATGGAGTAGGAACAACAGGGCTTAGTAACGATCTAAGTAGCCTTACAAAAATTAACGGTGATCCACCCATTTGGATTTTAAATGTAGATGGCAATAGAGTAGAACTTACTACCAATGGTTTAACAGCTCAATCCCAATTTCAAAGAGAGTGTGTTGCTCAAGTAAATAAGTTCCCTGTAATGGTAAACCAAAGAGCATGGCAAACTCGTATTCAACTTTTATTAGACAATGTAACTATTGTTGAGGTACCTCCTGATGCTACTTTAAAAGGAGAGTTTGAAGATTTATTACATGCTTTCTGTTGTGAAAGAGCCAAAGGTGAAGAAAAAGAAGATATATTACAAGGAGTAGCTGTATGGTTAGAGTCAAGAGTATTTTTTCAAGTAAAAGATTTGAAAAAACATTTGTCTGTAAATGATTTTAACCACTATACTTCAAACCGTATTACTTTACGTCTACAAGATTTAAATGCAGAAAAAATGTTTTGGAGAGTTAGGGGAAAAGGTGTGCATGTTTGGTCTTTACCACAAAGTTATTTTGAAGGCGAAGAAACAGAAATACCTTTACCAGAGCTACCTATAGAAGAAGGAATTATTTAATGAACATAGTGCTAGGACCTCCAGGGACAGGAAAAACAACTAAACTGTTAGGACTAGTAGAAATGTATATTAAAAAAGGTGTTTCTCCTGATCGCATTGGCTACTTTGCTTTTACGAGAAGAGCAGCGAAAGAGGCCGTAGATAGGGCATGTGTAAAATTTAATTTAGAAAAGAAAGACTTACCTTTTTTTAGGACTTTGCATAGCCTAGCTTTTTATCAAGCAGGGTTTACTCACAATGAAGTTATGACTTCAGCAAAATACCAACAAGTAGCCGAGTGGTTAAAAATAGGAAAGTTTTACAGCGACAAAAACACAGAACAAGGACCATACAAAGATTTTGGTTATGGCGATAAATTTTTAGAAATAATCAACATTTCAAGAATACTTCTACAACCTTTACGAAAAGTTTATAATGAAAGCATTGTTCCTTTGAAAACTGATTGGGCTAGGGTTCAGTATGTAGCAAATGGTTTAACTCATTGGAAAAAATCTTATGGGCTATATGATTATACGGATATGTTAGAACAATTTATTGAAAGAGAGTTATGTCCTAAATTAGAAATAGTTTTCATAGATGAAGCACAAGACCTTAGTCCTATTCAATGGAAAATGGTACGGTTATTAGAAAAAAACTCTGAAATTTGTTACATTGCAGGGGATGATGACCAAGCTATATTTCGCTATGCAGGAGCAGATGTAGAACATTTTGTAAATTTAGAAGGCACTACTACGTTGTTAGATAAAAGTTACAGAATACCTCTTAAACACCATGTGCTTTCTAACAATGTTATTAAAAAAATAGTAGGAAGAAGACAAAAACCTTTTGAACCTAAAGATGAACAAGGAATTGTTCAATGGCATAGTCATTCAGAAAAGGTAGACATGTCAAAAGAAGATTGGCTTTTACTAAGTAGAACTACTAGAGGAGCACAGCAAATAGAAGAGGAAGTGAGAAAACGTGGTCATTTGTACACCTACAATGGCTCTAAAAGTATAGATGGTAAAGTACTCGTAGCAGTAAGGTTGTGGGAAACCTTGCGAACAGGAGGAGCCATTACAGCTGATGAAGTACGATTAGTGTACAAACAGATGCTTTTAAACTCACAAGTTGCTTATGGATTTAAAACAATGCCAGATGGTAAAGAAGGTGTGTACTATACGATAGAAGAATTAATGCAAGATCATGGGTTATTGCATCGTCGTCCATGGGATCAAGGGTTAGGCAAAATAAATCAAATAGATAAAGGTTATATAAAAGCTTGTTTAAGAAAAGGTGAATCATTGACAGAAGATCCACGCATAAGGATTTCTACCATTCATTCAGCTAAAGGTTCAGAAGCAACTAATGTAATGCTTTTAACAGATACAATGCGAAGGCCGTATTCTATGTGGAGAAAAATAACTAATTATGAAGATGATGAAGCAAGAGTATTTTATGTAGGATTAACAAGAGCTCAAAAAGCTTTGCATTTAGTTCATCCTATGTATAGTCAAGGTTTTTCTATACCCACATGAAAATTAAAGATATAAAAAAGCTTATCAATTAAAACGGTTACTATACTATATAAATAAATGCAAAGTTATGCAAAACAATAAAGCTCTAGAAAGGAGTAAAGTAATGGCACATGAAGTAGAAACAATGGCATACGCAGGAGCCGTTCCTTGGCATGGATTAGGGAACAAAGTATCTTCTGATATGACACCAAACCAAATGTTAGTTGAAGCAGGGTTAGATTGGAAAGTAAGTAAACGTCCTGCCTATACTACTAATAAACCAAATGTTATGAACATTATAAACCCAACAGGAGAAGCAGAGTTCTTACGTTGTGAAGACAACCATTTTATAGTTAGGGACTCAGATAATAAAGTGCTTTCTGCTTGCGGAGAAAACTATATACCTTTTCAAAACGAAGAAGTATTAGATTTCTTCAAAAAATTTACTGATGCAGGTAAAATGAAAATGGAAACTGCAGGAAGTTTAAAACAAGGTAAAGACATTTGGGGTTTAGCTAAACTTGAAAAAGGGTTTAAGCTAGGAACTAACGATGAAATAGAAGGTTACTTACTATTAAACAATAGTCACCAAGTTGGTAAAGCTATGACTATTATGTTTACACCAATACGAGTAGTTTGTAACAATACTTTAACGATGGCCTTGAACACTACTAACAATAACCGTTTTAGAATTCCTCATTTACAAATGTTTGATGAAGAAATTATAAATACGGCAGAAGAAGCATTGGGTATTAGTGGAAAACAAGTTGAACAATTCCAAGAGCAATCTGAGTTTTTAGTTTCTAAAAGAACTAAGCATGTTCATTTAGAAAACTTTATTGCAGAGTTATTTCAACCTAGCTTGTTAATTGAAAGAGCTAAATCTAATAACCCAAAAAGTTTACCACCATTGAGGGAAGAATTTAAACGTACTGCCGAACTTGTTCATGATGCAGTTGAAACTTCCCCAGGAGCACAAATGACTTCTGCAAAAGGAACTTGGTGGGGGGCTTTAAATGCAGTAACCTATGTTGTTGATCATCAGAAAAAAGCAATGGCTGAAGGCAATGCTCTTCATTCTGCATGGTTTGGTTCAGGAGCAGCGACAAAGCGTACTGCTTTACGAAAAGCAGTTGAATACGCAGAAGAAGCATAATTAGTGATAAACTAATTGTTGTAGTGATAGTATGTATTAACTATAGTTAATACATACTATTTTTCCATAGAAAGGGAACTAAAATGAAAGACTTCGAATACCGAACCCACAATTATTTTGAACCTGTCCCTAGAACAAGGTTTTTCAAATGGATATCTGATCGCCACCTTATTTATCAGAAAAGGTGTTCTGGAGTAAAACCTCCTTGGACAGAAGATACAATATTACGAGATTATAAATTTACAAACCCTTTTAGAGAAAATGATTATGTAACTATTTGGATGCGTGAAAATTGGACAAACCCAAATAAAAATAAATCATTTGAAGAAATTATATTTAATTGTTGCTTGTTTAGAATGATAGGCACAGTAGAGTTTGCTGAAGAACATAAGTGGGTAGGAGAAACTTGGGAACCAGAACGCACAAAAAGTATTATAGAAAACAGATTAAAAAATAATAATAGAACATTCACAGGTGCTTACATAATAACGAACCAAGGGATAAAAGCACCAAAATCAGAGGTTGTTGTAGACCATTTCTTAAAACCTATTTGGGAAAATAAAAAAAGTATTGGACAAATAGCTACAGAATATTTATCTTTAAAAAGAACCCACCAAGAACTTTCTAAATACAGAGGTTGGGGTGGTGGAGGATTTATGTCTTATGAAGTAGTTACAGATTTAAATTATACTCCTGTGTTAGAAAAAGCTAAAGATAAAATGACGTGGGCAAATGCAGGACCAGGAGCAGTGAGGGGGTTAAATCGTATTCATGATAGAAAATTAGAAAAATCACTAAACCAAGATCAGTGTAATGTAGAAATGAAAGAACTTTTAACTTTTGGTAAAGAAAACAGTTATATCAAAAAAGTTGTTTTAAAAAATGTTCCAGAAGAACATATAGACATGCGTACTATTGAACATAGTTTATGTGAGTGGGATAAATATGAAAGAGTTAGGTTAGGACAAGGCCGACCAAGAAGCAAGTATGTAGCAGAAAACACTTTGTTTCCAACCAAACTATTTAAAAAAGGAGCAGTAGATTGAAAATATTAATGACCATGTACCAAATACAAGATTACGGAGGTATTATAAATCATGCGGAAAACTTAGCTTTAGGATTAAAAGAAGCAGGACATGAAGTAGAATTTAATATTCTTATTCCTAAACAAAAAGTTTCTAATAGATCGATGCCTCCTAAAAATTTTAATGAATATCAAAAGTTAGGAACAGGGTATTATTTTCACCAAGCTAAAGGATGGTATGCCGTTCCTAAAGTACCCTACTTAGATAAGTATGCTAGGGAAAGTTTTATAGAAAAGTGCAGTAAATTTGATGCTGTTCTTTGGCACATTCCTGTACCTACGTTAAATAAAGATAACCAGAACGTTAATGTATGGACAGAGTTATATGATAATAACACTAAAAACATTGCTATTATACATGATGGAAATTTACCAAAACTATATCCTCATTTAGCTTTGGTACAGAAAAAATTTCATAGTTGTGTTTGTGTTCATGAATCTGCTTATAATTCAGCACAAAACATAGCAATCCCTAGATTGTTAATCGTAAACCCTTTTGATTTAGGTACAATAATTAGTTACCCACCAGAGAAAAAGTTTGAAGAAAGATCAGGGTTTTCTGCCATACAAGTATTCAAAGCATGGAAACGTATGGATACATTAATAAGAGCAATCCCTTTTATGAACAACAAAGAAGAAAAAGTAATAGGAGGAAAAGGTATAGAGTACCGTTACATGACAAGTAAAGATAAATGCAAACCTAAATACTATAATGCTAAAGGGGAAAAAATATGGGATGTAGCTTTAGAACTTGGAATGAACTATGTTGGAACAGTAAAAAACACAGAAGTGTTTAAACATCTTTATGATTCTAAATTACAAATTGACCCTAGCTGGTCTTTAAAGTATTCTAGTTATGGAGCACATTTTAATAGAACAACGGTGGAAGCAATGATGGTAGGAACAGCACCTATGGCTACTGATTTAGGAATGAAAGATAGTAAAGTATTTATCGCTGGAAAAAACTACATAAAAATCCCTGCTACTTTTAATGCTAAACAGTTCGGTGAACTTGTTGATAATAGTTTGTCAGATAAAAATCAATGGTTAAATATTGTTTCTAATAATTATGATTTGTTAGACATGTTTAACATGCACACAGTAGCTAAAAGATATACAGATTTGATAAACGGTGTGTTTGTAGCAACACTTACTACAGGAGAGGTAACAGACGAAATGGCTAGTAATGGCAACAAAAACTTAAACTTTTTTAATATTGAGAGCCGTATAAAGCCCTGTAGAGTACCTCAAACATTGTTCGAAAGGGGTACATACCATAGTGCATAATTTTTTTGTAAGAAATGTAAGCGAGGCTTTATACTTAGGTGTTCAGGCTTTACAAAGTTCAGGTAGACTAATAAAAAGCAGAAACGGAGATGTGTTAGAGTTTGATACTCCTGTTTGCACTACCTACACACATTCTAGAGAAAGAGTGTTGTTTTATAAACAAAGAGACGCAAACCCTTTTTTTCATTTAATGGAATCTTTTTGGATGTTAGCAGGAAGAAATGATGTTGAGTGGATAAGCCAATTCAACGGAAGGATAAACACATACAGTGATGATGGAAAAATTTTTCACGGTGCTTATGGTTACAGATGGAGAAGTTGGTTTGGGTATGATCAATTAGAAAGAGCTATAGAAAGATTGTCTGCTTTTTCTAACGATCGTCGTACTGTCATAGGTATGTGGGATGCAAACTATGATTTGGTAACTACAAATGATGGAAAAGATTACCCTTGTAACACACAAATATTTTTTTCTGAAAGGGATGGAAGATTAAATATGACTGTAGTAAACCGTAGTAACGATATGATTTGGGGAGCTTATGGTGCTAATGCTGTTCATATGTCTGTTCTTTTAGAGTACATGGCAGCGAGGTTAGAATTAGGAGTAGGAAGATATTATCAAGTAAGCAATAATTTACATGCTTATGTAGAACAGTTGGATAAATTAAAAGGATTAACACCTGAATATGAAAATTACCTTACCATAGGAAAAAACCAATTAAGTTATAATCCCCCTGCATTAGTTGATGACCATATTTGTTTTGATGAAGAATTAGAAGAGTTTTTTAACGATGACAAAAGAGAAAAGTTTAAAAACAGTTATTTAGAAAAGACAGCAGTTCCTATGAAAAAATCTTGGAAGCTGTGGAAAAACAAAAAAATAAAAGAAGCTATAAAAGAAGCTGAAAAAATAGATGACAAAGCTTGGAAAATAGCTTGTGTAGAATGGTTACAACGCAGAATGAAAGGAGAAACAAATGGCTAAACAGACAGTGAAAGTAAACATTGTTTCTATGCCTAAAAAAACAAGTATTGGTAATAGCAACAGAAGTAGACCACTTAATAAACATAAACGTAGAAGTTATAAAAAATATAGGGGACAAGGCAAATGAAAAAAGAACTAAAAACAAAATTAATAGATATAGCGTCTAACGATGTTACTGCGTTAGAAATGGCAGAAAAATCTTATGGCAACAGTTGGAAAAAGCGAGGAGGTGTTGGAGCATATATGATGTTGGCTAGGAAATGGGATAGATTAGAAAACCAATGCAAAAAACATGGTTATGATATATTTTTAACATCTGAAAATGATAAAAGACCAGAAGGCATCATTGATGATATTCAAGATTTACGAAGGTATTTAATATTAGTAGAATCAGAATTAATGTTAAGCAAAGGAAAAATAGATGAAGAAGACCCCGAAGCAAATTTATTCAGAGAAGACAGAGATGAGTGGAAAACTAGATGACACATTGTTAGCAGTATGTAGTTGTGGGGCAGAAAAAAGAGAAGTGACTTTTAGAAACTTAAAAAACAAGTGGCCTCAATGTAAAAAATGTAACCAAGCTATGAGGATAAAAAGCAATGCAGATACCTTTATTTAAACCTTCTACAGAATGGATTATGCCTGATAGTTACCCTGATCTTTCACAGTATGATGAAATAGCTATTGATTTAGAAACAAAAGACCCTAACCTTATAACAATGGGTTCAGGTTGGGCAAGAAAAGATGGACATATAATTGGAGTAGCTATTGCAGTAGAGGGTAGTCAATGGTATTTTCCAATAAGACATGATATAGGTCCAAATTTTGACCCTAAACTAACTATGAATTGGTTACAAGAAGTTGTTTCGATTGACCGTAATTATATTTTTCACAATGCTCCTTATGACGTTGGGTGGATGCTCGCTGAAAATGTGCGGATCAAAGGAAAAATCATCGACACAATGGTCGCTGCACCTTTGTTGGATGAAAACAGATTCAGCTATGCTCTTAATGCTTTAGGTAGAGATTATTTACAAGATAGAAAAAGTGAAAAAGAATTAAGAGAAGCAGCCGAATCATTTGGAATTAATGCTAAAAGTGAAATGTATAAGTTACCTGCTCAATATGTAGGAGAGTATGCAGAAAAAGATGCTTCTTTAACTTTAAAATTGTGGAAACATTTTCAAGGGTTAATAGTTAAAGAAGATATATCTGATATTTTTGAATTAGAGTTAAAAGTTTTAAAAACTATTATTCCTATGAGAGAACGAGGAGTAAGGGTAGATTTAGACAAAGCTTCTCAAATTAAAAAAATGTTAAAAAAGAAAGAAGAAAAACTTTTAAAAGAAATACATAGGGAAACAGGGATAAATGTAGAAATATGGGCAGCTGATAGTGTTTCTAAAGCTTTTGATGCTATTGATCTTACCTACCCTCGCACAGAAAAAACTTCAGCTCCTTCTTTTACAAAAGGTTTTTTAGTGAACCATTCTCATAAAGTACCACAAATGATTGTAGAAGCGAGAGAGTACAATAAAGCCAGAACTACTTTTGTTGACACAATATTAAAACACCAAACTAAAGGAAGAATACACGCAGAACTTCACCCTTTAAGAAGTGATGATGGGGGTACTGTAACAGGAAGATTTAGTTATAGTAATCCTAACCTTCAACAAATACCTGCAAGACACAAGGAAATAGGACCTTTAATAAGAAGTTTATTTTTACCAGAAGAAAACTCTGTATGGGGGGCATTTGATTACTCTAGCCAAGAACCACGCATAGTTGTTCATTATGCTAAGTTGATGAATTTTAGAGGAGCTGAAAAGTTTGCGGAGCAATACCAAGAAAACCCACGCACCGATTTTCATCAGATGGCAGCAGATATTGTAGGAGTTCCTAGGAAACAAGCCAAAGATATAAATTTAGGTTTATTCTATGGTATGGGTTCTAAAAAACTCGCTGCAACATTAGGATTAGAGTACGAAGATGCACAAGATCTATTTGCTACTTACCACGACAAAGTACCTTTTGTGAAAGAACTTGCGAATTATGCTATAAATCGTTCTTCACAAAAAGGAATTATTCGTACTGTGTTGGGAAGAAGATGTAGGTTTGATAAATGGGAACCTTCTAGATATGGAAGTTGGAAAGCTATGTCTTACCAAGAAGCTTATGCAGAGCATGGAGCAGCTATCAAAAGAGCTTTTACTTATAAAGCTTTGAATAAATTAATACAAGGATCAGCAGCTGACCAAACAAAAGCAGCGATGGTCGCTTTAGCAGAGGAAGGTATTATGCCTATGGTACAAGTACACGATGAATTGGATGTTAGTGTGGAAAACGAACAGCAATGTAAAAAAATAATAGAAATTATGGAAAGTTGCGTGAACTTAGAAGTACCTAGCATTGTTGATGCAGAGTTAGGGTATAGTTGGGGAGATGCTTTTAATAAGTTTGATGAATTTAAATCACAGTTTTTATTTAACAATGTAAGGGAAAGGAACAAATGATAAAACAAAACTCAGATATTAATTTAGAAAGTTATTTACTGATGAGAAAACTACACAAAAGGTTACTAGGAGGTCATGTTTCTAGATACCACACAAGACCTGAAGTTGGAAATAACCAAGATGTAGCCAGTCATTCATGGAGAGCTTTAGTTATATTAACTACTCTATGGCCTGATATTAGCAAAGAAGCTATTTTATGGGTTATATATCACGATGTAGCTGAAGCAGAGTTAGGAGATCTTCCTGCTACTACTAAATGGAACTATCCTGAAATAGCTACTTTATATAAAAAAGCTGAAAAAGAGTATGAAAAAAGGTTAGACTTGCCTTTAAATGAAAATTTAACAAAATCAGACCAAAGAAAAATAAAAATTTCTGATATGTTAGAATTAGTGTTTCATTGTAAAAGGCAAACGCAGATGGGAAACACATTAGCTCTCCCTATATATTTAAGAGGAATAGATTACCTAAAAGATAATTTTGAGAAATTTCCTGAATATGAGGTTGTCGAATCTCTTTTAAACGAGTTATGTTAAATTATGGAAAATAATTTTGTAAAATGTTTAGAAATTATATTAGAACACGAAGGGGGTTTTGTTGACCACCCAAAAGACCCAGGAGGAGCCACCAATAAAGGAGTTACCTTAAAAACATATAAAGAGTTTTTAAAAAAAGATGTTTCAGTAGATGATTTAAAAAATATTCCTGAAGAGCATTTAGAAAGTTTATATAAAGAAAAGTTTTGGAATAAACTTTCTGCTGATGAACTACCAAATGGATTAGATCTAACTATGTTCGATTGGGCAGTAAATAGTGGGTTCACTAAACCTGCAAAAAGTTTACAATTGATTATAGGTGCAGTTTCTGATGGTTATCTTGGACCTAACTCTATTAAATCTTTAAATAAATTTGATGGAGATACACAAGGTTTGATCAACTACATATGCGATGAAAGAGAAGAATTTTACCACAATCTTTCTACGTTTGAAACTTTTGGCAAAGGTTGGTTAAGACGTACTTCTGAAACGAGAGAAAAAGCTTTAGAAATGTATTTTGAAGAGGAAGAATAAATGGAATGCTGGCATTGTGGAACTAAACTTATATGGGGAGGAGACCACGATTTAGATCCTAAAGAAAACGATGGATACATTATGGCAACAAACTTGTCTTGTCCCAACTGTGGCAGTATTGTTGATGTGTACCAAGCAGAAAAAACTCTAAATGAAAAAACTAAATAAAAATATTCAAAAGAAAAAACAAGAAAAGTCAAAAGATAAAAAGCATTGTACAGTTAATAATAGTACAATAAACGTCGTTCAATACAGAGGTGTAAACTTTAATACTGAACACACTTTTTATAGGAGATATAAATGAATATTTTTGTAGTAGACGAATGCCCTGTGCTTTCTGCACAAATGTTATGTGACAAACATATAGTAAAAATGCCGTTAGAAACAGCACAGATGCTATGTTCTGTATGGCATAGGCACAATGTAGGAGATAAAGTACCATATAAAGCAGTACACCAAAAACATCCTGCTACTTTATGGGCAGGAGACAGTATGGATAATTATGATTGGTTATGGCAACATGGTATGGAGTTATGTTTTGAATACACTAGAAGATACAACAAAATACATAAATGCCAACAAGTTATTATGGATTTAGAAGTGTATCAAGTTCCTTTTGTTTTTACAATTAGAGATTATGGTACACCTCACCCACAATGTATGCCAGATGAATATAAATCTACTAAATTGCGTATCCACAGTAACACAGTCAAAGCATACAGAACATATTATGTAAATGCTAAAAAAAGTATTGCCAAATGGGAAAAAAGTAGACCTATGCCACAATGGTTTACAAAAGAGTCTTATGTACTATGAGTAAATATAAAAACAATGTATTAGCTTTTCGTTTGAAACCTGCTCCCCCTACGATCACAGAAAAAGTACAAGATGTATTAGTCTGTTCTTTGTGTGAATCTAACTCTTTTTACATGGTTTTAAATGATGAAAAACAAATAGCTTGCTCTGAATGTGGATATTTAACCACTTTAAATTGGAAATCTAAAAAACCTTCTCCCTGATTTATAATTTATTGTAAAAGATTATTGTTATGTTATAATTTATTATAAATAAATATAAAAAAGGGAAATTATGAAAAAAACATTCGTGGGTGTGTCAGAAACCGATTATATTAAATCTTTAGAAGACGATTTGATCGAGTTAAAAGCAGAAGAATACCAAGAAGAACAAAGTGTATTCAGGAAAAAGTTTTCTATCGCTTTGAAAAATAAAATTGCAAACTTAAAAAGTCAAGAAAATGCGATTTTAGCAGGGCAAGAAGAAAGTGATATAGAAGTGATACACCAAGAATTGAAACATAATACTTTATTACTCAAAAAACTAAAGGAACAAATGATGTTTAAACCATTAGCTGTGAAAGAAGATTGTTACGAAGATTTAAAAGATATACAGATTGCTTTAACCAATAAACTTGGATTCAAGCCTAGCATGGCTATGACTATTTCCCATGTTGCACAAGAGTTTAAAAGGAAAAACAAAAGATTGTTTGGAGTAACACGAACAGTAAAGAGCAAAAAAGAGTAGTAGGTTGACTATTTTTTTATTATACTTATTTTTTAAACAAACAATACTTGTAGAAAGGGGAATTGTTTATGGAAACTTTTAACGAAACTATATACATAGTAAAAAAACTGACTAAATCTTACCGAGCACCTTGGGAAGTTTTTAAAATTGGTGATATACCAGCATTTATCAGGAACTACAACGATATGAGCCTTAACTCTGATAATTTTACTTTACACTTTTCTAAAGCATTTACAGACAAAAAACAAGCAGACGCATTTGCTAAGTGTATGAATGATTTGGGTTATAACTTGTCTGATGAACAATTAAGGTATGGAGTAAATTCATGTGAATATGACAAAGAAACAAACCGTTATGTATTTAAGGAGAAAACATATGGATGATTTCAAATGGTACAAAGTTGAGTTTGCTTATGGAGGATGGGGTTTTGATGAATACAAAGGTATTGATTCTTTATTTGCAGAATATAATATTATTGGAAGAAGAAACAACCCTTATCGCCCAAAGCAACAAATATTTATGGAAAGAGATGAGGCCAAAGGATTTGTAGAAGTAATGAATGCTTATGATGAAAATTTTAATTTAACTGATGATCAGGAAAATTTATTGATAAAGCACCTACATAATCTACCACATAAAACATTTGACATAAAGTATGGAAAAAGTTTAATTGATACAATAGAAACACTAAAAGACGAAACGTATCCTAATTTTTTCGAGCATGTTCCTGATGAATTATACAGAGATATAGTAGATGTAAGACAAGAATGGGTGGAAAAATGAAAATATTTGATAAAAAAGAAAAACTATGGTTGATGAGAGCTTTATCAGAATGTAGAATTACATTAGATGAGGAAGGATTTTATTCTGATGATGATTTAGAAAACCATTCTAATCAAAAAGATATAGATTATTTAGATAAACTAGAAAATAAGATAATGAGGTTATAATGGGAGCACATGTATTTGTTATGTTGATCGCAATAGCTATAATTATTTTAATAATGGGAGGAAAACTATGAAACCAAAAATGGACAAAATAAATGTATTAGAAATAGAAACCATTTCTCCAAACGGAACAGTTTGGGAAAGAAGGCTTGCTCGTTTGCATGATCAACTCAGTGAAGCTGAAACCGAGTGGGCTCAAAAATATTTAGCTGAGTTGTTATTAACTTGTCTAAAACTAGCTAGTCGACAAACAGACCCTAATGAAAATTTACATCGTAGTCATACGATCCATTAAACAAAGGAGGAAATAAAATGGGAAGACCATCTAAATATACACAAGAAACAGTTGATGCTGTGCATCAAATGGAAGAAGAGGGCAAAACGATTAAACAAACAGCAAAAAAGATGAAACTTAAAGTAGAGCAAATCAAATATCTACTGTATAAAAGAAAACCCTCAGAATCAGCAAGTTTGCCTTATGGATATGGAAATAAATTTAAAAAAGAACCTGTTGAAAAAGTTACAAAGAAAAATCCTTCTTCCTTAGAATCTTTTTTAAAAAAACTTACTTCTTGGCTTTCATGAAAAAATTTGTTATGGATAAAATATCGTTTAGTAAGAGTTTCCTGCGAATGAATCACCCACCCCGATCTTTGCTATTCGCAGGAACTTTTTTATTAGGAGGTTGTAGCGGAGAATTATTTCTACCAATCATGCAATCCCTTGCCATTCAGGTGATAAAATAGAGCAAAAAAGAATTTTCCATAGATAATTTAGTTGTTACTATTATATATTAATAAATTTTAACTTAGAAAGGGTTATTATGAAATTACTGACAGAACAACATAAAAAACAACTACGCAAGAACTACGAGCGTCGTGTAAAATTCGATAAATCTAGTCCTGCCGTAGTAAAATTATTCAATCCTAGTGGGGCAGGATCATGGTATGTTAGCGAACTAGCACCAGATAATGACACAGCTTATGGTGTTGCTCACATTACGGATAGTGAGTTTGGTATGTTTTCAATAAAAGAATTAGAAAACATTAAATGTCCACCGTTCAATTTACCTGTTGAACGTGATGAGCATTTTGAAGAAAACACATATTCATTGCACGATTGTTTAGCAATGGATTAAAAGTTTTGTAAGTCTGTTAGGTGGGACAGATACTTTGAGGTGCTAACAAAAGAAATTGGTTAGTAAGTATAATGGAATCCTATTCACCGAAGCTCTTGCAGGTATATGTAACTTCGGGGGCTTACAAAAGATAGTTGTAGAATATGTTTGTAGTGCAACATGCTAACCGATTGCTATAGGATTTACATGAAACAGGGTGAACAAACATAGGTAAACATATTCTACAACGTAGAGGAAAAACATGGGTAGATTTAGAAAATTTAATATAAAGAAGGATTTTACTATGAGTGAACCATTAGAAATAAAAAATGAAAATGAAAAGTTAAAGAAAGTATTACAAAAAGTTAGAGCTTGGTTGCAGGACGAGTTAAAAATGCAAACTGAAGCTAACGATGTGTTAGATAAAATAGCTATGAACAAGTTGCAGGAGTATGAACCTACTCAGGATGATAGTATTGCTTATGGTCGTTGGGAATGTGCTCAAGGTTTACTTTCTTATTTAGATAACACAGAAGAAAAGATCTTACATGGTGTAGGTGAAAACTTTGAAGGCGAAACATTTAATAGAGTGTTTGGTAACGGAGAGGATAAAACAAATGAATGATAAAATAGAACAATGGGTTGAAAAAGCAGGACTACAAAATGCTAAAAAAATTATTATAGATGACATAGTACCTGATGAAGAAAAAACAGAGTTTTATTATTGGGGATGGGTTGATGATCATATATCTTTAAGCCATACATTAGAAGAAGCTCAAAAAAGGGTGGCAGAAATGAAAACACCTATACCTAAAGGATGCACAAAAAAATCCATAAAACAATTTGTGCAAGAGCAATACAATAAAGAGTTAGAAAAATATAACCATGAAAAAATAACGAGAGGGCTGACAAACGAAACTTGTTGGTGGTATAAAACATGATAACATTTCAAATCCAAAACATAGAAGAACTATTACGATGGGTTAAATCCTGTCCTCCTAATTTCAAATGTTCTATAACATCTATGCAAGGGGGTTTTGTCCATGCCAAATTTTATATAAGCGAATATGAAATATTAGATGAAAAGGAAAAAGAGAATGAAAAATAGAGGTGTAAGCAATGGTTTTGTACAATTTTAATGCTCCACGACCAAAAACTGAGCCCATAAATGCGTGCTCGATTGCCTCAAGTACCCTTTAAGGTAGGTAAGTAACCCCCCGTTTTTTGACTTTTGCCCTTGTTTCATGGATTCTGAGTAAATAAGAACAAACAAGAGCATCGTACTATTTTATCTTAAGCTATACTTTATATATTAATAAAAAAGAAAGGGTGATAGCAATGCCTACGAAAATTATAATAGACGAAAAAGCTAATTGGAACGAGATGGTTAAAAAAGTAGAAGAAAAAGCTGATTGGGACAATATGCTTAAAAAAGTAGAAGCCGTTAAACAAAAAGAAATTGACTTTGAAATCAAAATTTTAAAAGTTAATGCCGAGCTTTTCAAAAAGCAAGAACAAATAAGACTGCTTTTACTTGAAATACAAGATATAACTGACAACCTTACTAAACTATATCTACATGGCATGAAAAATGACAAGTAAAGTTGTTATGTCTTACGACTTACATAAAGATATGGTAGATATACGAGAAATATTATCTATTGACCACCATATACGATTCACATTTCAAGACGTAATCGTTACCTTATGTGACATACCTTTAGAAGAGCTCCATGCTTACTTTAAAATTAGACCAGACAAGTTTTATAACCGAACTTCCTCCATGAATCACAACTCGGACTGTTCAAAAACTAAAATTATGCACCTCAACAATAATGCAGAAAAAGCGATCCTTAATCTCTGTAGTACTTTGGCTCAAAATTTTAATTTAAATTATAGAAAAAGGGAAATCATTAATCTTATCGTCAACAATTTTTTCTATGAGCGTTGAACATTGAACATGGATTCTTGATATATTATCACACTTTGTATAATAGAGGGAAATAGAAATAGTTTAAAAAACAAATTTAGAGATTCTCCGATATACAATATATGACTATACACCTATATCTGCGGACTATAGGACAAAAACAATGATTTGATCCGATATATTTCATGTATTATGTCCGTCCGCACAGTTTAATCAAATAAATTTTTTATTTAACAAAATATCTTTTTGACCCTATTATGCAAAGTATAATTCATAGGAGATAAAAATGCCTGTCGCTAAAAAAACCCATAAACAAAAATTAGATGTAGTTGGAAATCCTCGCACAGAAAAACAGATAACCCCAAAACAAGAAGAGTTTGCTAGAATATATGTTTGTGAAGATATCACACAAACAGAAGCTGCGATCAAAGCAGGTTATTCTAAAGATTCTGCTCACGCAATAGCTTCTCAATTATTAAATGGAGTAAGATATCCTCATGTTGTTGAAAGGATCAAAGAACTAAAAAGCGAAATATCTAGAAAATATGAAGTATCATTTGAAGGACATGTAAAAAAACTTGCTGAGATACGTGACTCTGCTATCACTTCAGGTAATTTCGCAGCAGCAGTCGCAGCTGAAAAATCTAGAGGTCAGGCAGCAGGAATTTATGTAGATCGAAAAGAAATCTTGCATGGGAAAATAGATCAAATGAGTAGAGAACAAGTTATGCTAGAAATAGAAAATCTACAAAAAGAGTTCCCTGCTTTAGCAGCGATCACAGATAAAAATGAAACGATAGAGGCCGAAGCAACAACAACGATTAAAAAAGAGCCTATACCGATTAAAAAAGAAACCGTTTGAAAAATAACCTGCTATACTACTTTTAATGAACAAATTAAAACTCTTAGAAAGGGGGTTTAAAATGATTAAAGCTAAAAATATGTTATATGAGCACACAGGAAGAATAGGTACTAGACATTATTGCTTAGTAGGAAGTGATAATCCACATGTTGGGTTTTCTCCTGGTTTATGCGGAAGTCCTTTGCTTAGTAATAACTATGCAAAAGATTGTGAGTTTGAAAAATATGATTGTAAGGAATGTGCAGAGGTTATTGAAAAAAATAATTTACAGCATCTAGTTCCTAAAGCATAATAGAACAATAGATACTTTGTAGGTGTTGATCATTCTCCTACAAAGAGCCCCGAAGCGAGGGAGTTTAGTAGTCTTTCTCGCTTCACTTTTATCATTGGTGTGTTGTGGTAAATCCTAGGTCTAAACACTTAATGAGAACTCAACTAAATGCAGACCAAGTTCTCGCCAATGAGATTAAACAAGATTAAAAAAGACTATCGTAACATACTGTTTTTGCTATAATTAATTAAGTTAAATAAAATCCTAGAAAGGGGTTAAAATAATGATTAAATATATAAATAAATTAGAATCGTGGGAAGGTTGGTCACATGTTTTAACGGCAAAGGACACAAATGCAAACAAAGTGTCGTTTGGGTTTATAGATTCAGTGGTAGCTGGTCATGTAAAACATAAAAATCCATTAGGTTATAATACAGAAAATGGTTTATGTTTACATGATTTGACTGATTATTTCCATGAGTTAGATGCAAAACACCAACTTGAGTTTGTAGCAAAACTTGAATATACTTATTATCCAGAAGGTGATGGGGGTAGTCCTGATGGTGACGGAATTAAAATAACCCTGCATGATCTAACTAAATGTAAAAATCCAATAGGTAAGGAATTCCTTGCTAATGATTATACTGTTTTGCTTATAATTAATTTTGAAGATTACGGACCACAACAATACATATTAGGATAAACAATTTACTTAGAAAGGGTAAAATTATGGGATACACGAATTACTACACACAAAATGAAGAAATAGCACAAGACAAATGGGATAATATTTTAAAAGAGTATAAGTATTTACAAAAGGTTATGAAAGATGTGATTACCGATGTAAGTGAAAGTAAAGATGAGATTGCTTTTAATGGCATTGGTAGTGATTCGCATGAGACATTTATACTAACGAGAAAGTTACCAGAAGATCCCTTTAACTTTTGTAAAACAAGATTTAAACCGTACGACATCGCAGTATGGCATATGTTGACTTTTGTTTATTGGCAACATGGGACACCTCCAGTACACGATCAGTTTAGTATAGGTAGAGATGGGTGGGAATATGAGTAAACAGCATTATAAAAGAGCATCAGTGCTTGGTGGTTTTGCTATAATTATTTATAAGTTAATAAAATCCTAGAAAGGGGTAAAAACATGGAAAACTTTTTATTTAAAAAATACAAAATCACAGACTACACTCGTGCGATAGAAGATTACGCACCTTTTCCAACTAAAATACAAAACTGTAGCGACGAAGATTTGGTGCTATGTGCCGAGTTTTTAACTATATATACTAACGTGATTGGCATATGCCACGAAAATATAAAAAACAAAAAACTCCAACACTTGCATATGTACGATACTGAAAATAATATAGTTTCAATTGACTTACCATATAGTATGGTAAACGTAGACCAACCTGAACAGAACAAACAAACACACGTGAGTATTATGTTAAATGATTTTTGCAGGTGCGAGTTAATTAGCTACAACATCAAAGACCAAGATGGTGATACGATTACAATGTACAACATAAATTCATACGACCAATGGCATAGTGGTATTACGACTTACTTTTACTTTAAGTAAAAACAAGGACAACACATGGTAACAAAACCAGAGTCTAAACTGTGGCAAAATTTAAGGGACAACACTAAAGATTGTGGAGTCTTTTGGACACGTATAGAGTCATGGGCAACTCCAGGAATACCCGATCTACATGGTGTGGTAGACGGTCATGCTTTTTGGGTAGAATTGAAAGTCCATAGGTTAAAGTCGCTAAAGTCATTAAAACTAAGTCCGCATCAAATATCGTGGCAAACTCAGTATTTTTCTAAATCGGGCAGCGTCTGGAACTTGGTTGCTCATCCTTCCTCCCAAACCCTAAATATATTTAGTGGGGGGAGAGCCATGGAAATAGGGGGATTGACAGAGAACAAAGGAGAGTTGATTCCTGATTATTCTACCACGATCCCTTATGACTGGAAAGGGATAATCTCTCACTTTCTTTCATAATCTGTCCAAGTCTCACTCGCCATGAGAGAGAAGCTGATCAATTTTGATCAAAGAACCTCGGACCGTAGGGCATGGCTTATTGATCACGATTGATCCACCTTGATCATGTTTGATCTAAAGACGAAGGATTATAAAAGATTATAAAAGATTATAAATGACTTGCACATTGAGAGATATAATGTTACTCTTAAACAATAGTTAATAACAACAATAACTCCGTAGAAAGGGAGATGTATAATGACTAAACTAGCAAAGAAAACTCAGGCTCCAACCAAAGCAGTTGTGAAGTCTGTTGAACTATGTGTCAATGGTCACGAATTATCGTACACTGACATTACTACTTTTATTAAAACTGAGGCAGGTGGTAACGAGGCGAACGTTCATATTGTTCCGTTAGATAATGTAGATTTAGAAGGGGACAAACCTGTTCCTTTCGGTTATGGTGGTAAACCAGATGGTGTGCGACGCACCATACAAGATTGGATGCTTAAAGGTTATAAGGGTGACACATCCTTAAAAACCGTATTAGCTAGAGCTACCAAGCTTGGACATTCAGCTACTAAACCTGTCTGTCTTCATGCCTTGTTGCATGGTGGATATTCACCGTCCAGTAAATACTGGATGACTCCATATGTTAAGCTTGTCGTAAAGGCTTAGTCTTTAGGGAGGGTCGTAACTGACTCTCCCTTTTTTACAGCTTGCCGACCACGATCATGCTTGATCTTACTCGCACGAGATTCCACTCGCACGAGATTCCTTCGTACATATACATATAGACGTACATATAAACATAGATCAACCTTGATCAAACAGTATAAATAAAGCTCTAACTTTATAAACATTTATAATTATTTATAAATATTTATAAATAAAGCTTGTATAGTTTTTA
>CERN01040875.1_pt1 | contig 33835 bp, 28 predicted proteins | sample 530761 | NCBI WGS metagenome assembly CERN01 (sample SAMEA2620947, study PRJEB7988) | marine metagenome | isolation source: saline water (ENVO:00002010), including | reverse complement strand
CCAGGTCAGATGCGGCGCACCGGCATCGGCACCCGACGGCAGCAGCGGCACAATCGCCGGGTAATCCCCGCCGATCCCGTCAATGCCGACAATCCCGGAACGATAGATTTCGGCGACCAGTTCGTTTTTCTTCATGCCCGGTTCGACGACTTCGAAAATGCGTTCATGCATGTTTTCGACGATGCGGGCCGCCTGGCGCATATAGAAAATCTCGGTCTCGGACTTTACGGCACGCTGCCAGTTCACCAGTGCCGTGGCATCATGGAACTTTGCATTGGGCAGATGGGCCTGCAATTGGGCGTAACATCTGGCGGAGAAATAGTAGTTATCCATTTCAACACCGATATTGCGCGTGCCCCAGCCGCGATGTTCGATCACCTCGGACAGGTAATCCATCGGGTGATGGGTGGTCGATTGCACATAGTAATCGGCATAGGGGATGATGCGGTCATGGGTCATATAGACCGTGCGCTTTGCCCCGTTTGCATCCTGTGATCGCCCGAACCAGATCGGGTCGTCCTCTATCGGGACAAGCACGCATTGGTGAACATAAAACGACCAGCCGTCATAGCCGGTCAGCCAGGCCATGTTTGATGGGTCGGTCACGATCAGAAGATCGAGCCCCTTTTCCACCATGGCTTTTTTTGTTTTTTCCAGACGCTCGGCATATTCCTCGCGCGTGAAATTCAATTCAACCTGGCTCATTGCAGGCCTCCAAAAAAAGGCGGGGTTTCAGTTTTTCCTGACCCTGTTTCCTTTTGTTATTACGACGTGATCTCGGTCCCGGCCTTGACTGCATCGCAGCGCGCCCGGGCGAGGGTGGCGATTGCGGTGTCCTGAACACCCGTACCGGTCAGATCGGCAACCGTGATCGCATCGTCGGAGCTTCGTCCCGACGCCGATCCGGCAATAACCTGACCCAGTTCTGAAAATGTGTGGTCGGCCTTGATGATCCCGGTCTCAATGGCGTGATGCAATTCACCCAGAATCCGGCATTGCGAAAGGCTGTCGCACACATAAAGGTCTGCCCGGCCGATCAATGCCGGGTCGATTTCATTTTTATGTTCTGCATCCGACCCCATGGCGGTGATATGGGTGCCGGGTTTGACCCAGTCCGATAAAAGGACGGGTTCACGTGCGGGAGTGGTGGTGACAATAATGTCGGCATCCTGTGCCGCCGCCCGGCCATCGGGCGTTGCGGTTACGGACAGGCCAAGCTCGCTGGCGCAGGCGGCGGCACAGATTTCGGCCTTGGCCATATCGCGTGCCCAGATGGTGGCCGATGTGATGCCACGCACCAGTTTAAGCGCCTTGAGCTGCAATTTCGCCTGCACACCGGCCCCGAAGATCGCGGCATGTTTTGCATCCTTGCGCGCCAGATGTTTGGCGGCAACGCCCCCGGCGGCAGCGGTGCGGATATCGGTCAGATAACCGTTATCGAGCATCACGGCTTCGAGCAGGCCGGTTTTGGCTGAAAACAGGTTCATCAACCCGTTGACCGACGGCAGGCCAAGTTTGGGATTGTCAAAGAAGCCGGGGCTGATTTTGATGGCGAAACTGTCGAGCCCCGGCACATAGGCGGTTTTGACATCGACCTCGCCATTGTGGTCGTCGATATCAAGCCGAAGGATCGGCGGCATCCGTACATCCTTGGTCGCCAGTGCCAGAAAGGCATTTTCGATACAGGCAATCGCATCGCTATCAAGGGTGATCACGTTGCGAAGGTCGGTTTCGGTCAGAATTCTGATGTTGGGCATATCGGTTACTCCGCCATCAGGTCGACGTCTTCGCCGCCGACAATACGTTTATGCAAATCCATGTCGATGTTGCAGCCGGTGGACAGAACCACCGTGGTGCCGGGATTGTCGATCAATCCGGCGCGAAGGGCCGCGATGCCAACGGCAGCGGCCCCTTCGATGACCTGCTGGTCATCGTGATAGGCGGCGCGGATGCCGTCCGCGATCTGGGTTTCATTCACCAGAACAAAGTCATCGGTCAGATCTGCACACATATCGAATGTATACTGGTTGTTTTGCCCGATGCCGCCGCCAAGGCTGTCGGCCAGTGTCGGCAGTTCTTTGACCGCGGTCGGTTTGCCTTCCTGCAGGCTTGTGATCATCGCACAGCCGCGTTCCATCGAAATGCCGACAACCCGGATCGCCGGATTGATTGATTTTGCGGCCAGTGCCACACCGGCCAGAAGCCCGCCACCGGACAAGGGCACCAGAAGCGTATCGGTTTCGGGAAGCTGTTCCAGAACTTCAAGGCCAAGGGTTCCCTGCCCGGCGATGATATCGGCATGATCAAAGGGGGGCAGCATGGTCATGCCATTTTCCGCAACCAGACGATCCACTTCCTTTTGGGCCTCGTCCTGCGAGGTGCCGGAAATGCATATTTCGGCACCTTGGGCGCGGATGCCTTCGACCTTGTTTTTCGGGACCAGTTCGGACATGCAGATCACGGCGCGAACCCCGGCATTGCGCGCCGCATTGGCAAGAGCGCGGCCATAATTGCCGGTCGATACGCCGACAACGCCCTTTTCCTTCTGTTCGGGCGACAGTTTCAGAACGGCATTCGCCGCCCCGCGCAGCTTGAAGCTGCCGGTATATTGCTGGTGTTCGCATTTCAGCCACACGGGCGATCCGATCTGCTCAGACAGGCTGGCAGACGGACGCAGTGGTGTATGGATCACGTGGCCCGCGATGGTCTTGCGGGCAGAAAGCACATCACCAAGTGTGATGGGTTCTTTCATGGCGACCTCGTTACGATTTGTGTGGGGCGTGGTCAAACAGGGTTCCGAACCCTGTGACCGGTTTGTCGTATTTCATCAGATTCAGGGCGTGCCAGATCATGGCCTGATTGCTGGTAATCACCGGCTTACCCAGAAGCTTTTCCGCACGTTCGGCAATCTCGGCCGAGCGGATGGCCGTGCAGGAAATGAACACGGCATCTGCGTCCGGGCTGTTGGCCTGTAATGCTGCAGCCAGCAGGGCATCGGGCGGGATTGCCGTCATATCAATATCGTTTTCAAGCCCGAAACCCAGCAGCCGGGTCACATCGAAACCGCGCACGATCAGCTGTTCGGCAACGGAACGGGTGACATCAAGAACATAGGGGGCGACCACGGCGATTTTTTGCGCACCGATTGTTCGCAATGCGACATCGGCCGCCAGCAACGGATTGGTCACCGCCGTACCGGGCATGCCCATATTGATCAGGGCTTCGATCCGGTCCGATCCATTCACCGCCGTCCCCGATGTGCAGCCGAAAATGGCGACATCGACACCATATCCCGGCAACAGGGTGCGGGCGGCACGTGGCAGATCGTCGGCCATGCTGCGCAGGGTGTCGACCGTGATGGGATTGGCATTTTCAATGCGGGTGGTGAACAGGCCAACATCATGGGGAATGATCCGGCGCAGGTCATCCTCGCCGTTGAAATCGGTGGCGAGCGTGATCAATCCGATCCGCCCGGCCGGGGCAACCGGATCGGGCAAATAGGACAGGTCTACCGGCTCTGGCGTGACCGCGGGGGCAACGGACATCGTCCTGAACTCCTTGATGGGGCGGGGCAATGAATGCCCGCACCCCGGTTTGATATTGTGGTTCGTCTTTTCCGGGACGATCCCGGAGCCCTGCCGATTAACGGAATGCCATGGTCGGCAGGAACAATGCGATCTGCGGAACAAGGACCAGAATCACGGCTGCCAGCAGAAGCATGAAGATAAAGGGCGGCGTGCCCCGGATGACCTCGTAATAAGGTCGCCTGAAGATCGCGATGGCGGTGAAAATATCGCACCCGAACGGGGGCGTTGCCGACCCGATGGCGACCTGAAGCGTCACCAGCGTGCCAACCAGAACCGGGTCAAGTCCGGCATCACGCACCAGCGGCATGAAGATCGGTGTCAGAACCAGAATGACAACAATCGGATCAACAAACATGCAACCGATAAAGAACGCGATGCAGATTGCCGCCAGGATCAGATAGCTGTTTGCACCTTCAAGGCCCAATGCACCGATCACGTGCTGCGGGATCTGGGCAAAGGAAATCACGAACGAGAATGTTGTCCCCGCGCCGACAAGGATGAAGACCACAGCGGTAATCAGGCCGGTCGAACGGGCAATTTCCAGAAGTTCGGACCATTTCACCGACTTGAAGATCATGACTTCAAGAATGATGGCATAGACCACGGAAACGGCTGCGACTTCGGTCGGGCTGACCCAGCCGAGATAAATGCCACCAACAATCAGAACCGGGAACATGATGGCCGGACCGGCATTGATGACGGCCTTGCCACGTTCGGCCCAGCCCATGCGCGGGATGGTCGGGATGTTGTTCTTTTTCGCGTAGTAAATGCAATAAGCCGAAAACATCAGCAGGATCAGGATGCCTGGGCCGATACCAGCCAGGAACAATTCACCGATGGATACCTTGCCGACCACGCCAAACACGATCATGCCGATGGAAGGCGGGATCAGAAACGCGATGTCGCTGGCATTGATGATCAGGGCCATGGCAAAGCTGTCTTTGTAACCGGCTTTCAGCATTTTCGGGCGCAGCGGGCCACCCATCGCGACCACGGTTGCCTGTGTCGAACCCGACACGGCCCCAAACATCGTGCAGCCAAGGGCGGTGGTGACCGCAAGGCCGCCGCGCACATGGCCGACAAAGGTCATGGCAAGGTCGATAAGCCGGTTGGCCGTATGCCCCTTTGTCACGATATCGGCGGCAAAGATGAACATCGGCACGGCAATCAGCGCGACCGGTGAAATCCCTGTCACCATTTGCTGGATCAGAATTTTGGGATCAATCGGCATGTAAAAGGTAAAGGCGACGACGCTGGCCATGGTCAGCGGCACCATCATCGGGAAGCCCAGCACCAGAAGGACGAGCATCACAATCAGAATTGTGGTTCCAAGATCCATTTTCCGTCCCCTTACAGATGATGATCGTCAGCGTCGGAAAACGTATCTTCCACCCGGTAGGACAGATGCGTCCCTGGTCTGAAGATATTCGTTGCCGCGGCAAGTACGAACTGGATTCCCGTGACCGTCAGGCCAAAGGGTACGATGAGGACGGTGAAATAATAGGGGATGCGAAGGGCCGGTGTCAGGCGGTTCGACTGGATCAGGGATGAAACATAGCCGACGGAGTACCATGCCAGAAGAAACAGAAGGGCAGCTGTACCCAGCGTGATGATTATCATCATGATCTTGCTGGCCTGCGGGCCCAGCATATCGGTAAAGGCCGACATGCGAATGTGGCGACCCATGCGGGCGGCCTCGCTGATGCCGACAAACGTGACAAGAATGATCAGAAATTGATTGAGCTCTTCGGAAAAGAAGATGCTCGAACTGAAACCCAGCCGCATGATCACATTGGCGACCGTATTGACGGCCATGATCACGATGCTCCACCCCAGCAACTGACGCTCGACAACGGATAAACCGTCATCAAGCCGTTTCAGCACCGATAGCACCCCGCCTTGTGGCGAGGGAGCCTCCCCGTTAGAATCTGACATACGACCTCCATGATGCGCGTGCGAGACATTCTTGCTGAACGTTGTGTGTGGTTATTGGTTCCCTCCCACACGTTTCCTGTTCGCTTCGCGCCAGACCGTCAGAATAAAAACGGTTTGTGACGGTTCAATCAGATTTTTGTCATGACACAAAAATCAATACATAACGTCGAAGGCATGGACACCCGGCATCTGTTCCATCGTATGGCGGATCTGCATCAGCCCGTGATGCAGGGACGGGGTATCCACCGCCCCGCCGACACAAATCCGGATGGCATTCGGGCGGGGGACCTTGACCGTCATGAACGGGTCGGAAATCGTCACGGCAACGCCGTTTTTCCTCAGTTCTGATGCGAACCATTCTTCCTGCCAGTGATGCGGAATGCGCACCCAGGCGCTTAGCGATGTGGGGTGATGGCGGACCACGGCATCCCCCAGTATTTCGGCAACAAGGGCCTGTCTTTCACGCATCAGGGCGCGTTGGACCGTCACCGCCTGATCAACGGTGCCATCGGTGATCCAGCGTGCGCCGATCTCGGCCATCAGGGGGGTGCCCATCCAGCCGGTGACTCGCAAAACGCTGCTGGCACGGATCGACAGATGCTGTGGCACGACCAGAAAACCGGTGCGAAGCCCCGGCATGACGATCTTGGTCAGGCTGGAAACATGGAAGCCCAGCCGCGGCAGGAAACTTGTGATCGGGGGCAGGTTCTGTTCCAGAAGCGGGCGATACACATCGTCTTCGATGACGTAAACGCCGTAATGTTCGGCGATCTCGGCGATTCGTTTGCGCCGTTCCAGCCCCATCAGGCAGTTGGTCGGGTTGGTGTAGATCGGCGTGACGACAAGGGCGCGGATGTGGCGCGCACGGCATTCACGTTCAAACGCGTCGGGCAGAATGCCTTCGTCATCGGTTGGCAATGCGCCCAGCTTGAAGCGAAGGATGCTGGCGGTGCCAATGACACCATGATCGGTCAGGCTTTCGGTCAGCACGACATCGTCGGGCTGAACCACTGTGGCAAGGGCGGTAAAGACCCCCTGTGCCGCGCCATTGGTGATCAGGATGTTGGGAAGCTCGGCCGAAATTCCCATCGATGCCAGCCATTTGCTGCCGATTTCGCGGTGGTATTCGAACCCTGCGACCGGGCGGCAGCTTTCCATCCAGTTATGGTGGGTTTCCTCGGCCAGTTTGCTGTGAATCTGGCGCGACAGATCATTGTGGAAATCGGTATAGGCCGTGCGCACAATCGACAGGTCGATCAGGTCGGGCTGGCGATTGTCCAGAATAAAGGTCGATGCGCGATCTGTAAGGCGTGCCTGAACGAATGTGCCGCGCCGTCGTTCCGACCTCAGATAACCCTGTCGTTCGACTTCCTTATAGGCCGCACTGACGGTTTGCACGCTGACATGCAGCCGATAGGCCAGTTCACGATGGGTCGGCATGCGGACATCATGGCGAAGGCGTCCTGCCTCGATATCGGTGATGATCGCTTCGACAAGGGCCTTGTATTTCGGTCCCGTATCGCCGCTCAGGTCAATATTTGGCAGCCACATCCTGTTGATTTCCAGCCTTTTCTACCCTTGTCTCCCCTTGGGGGTTTTCCAACCCTAACATGACCTGAGGGTTAATGTGTAGACGTCAATGTTATTTTGTCATGATACAAAACTAACATTGACCTGATGCAGGAACATTCCAACACTTTGCGCGTTCATAACATTGATGTGCCAACTAATCGCCGCCGATTAAGGGTTAGATCCCGGTCGTCGCGGCACAATAAGGGAGACTTCGATATGAGTTTGAACAAGCTCTTCAAGGCGACCCTGTCTGCCGCCGCAATCTTTGCGGTTGCCGGGACAGCCGCCCAAGCCGAAGAATGGAAATTTGCGCATGAAGAAAGCCCGGGCGATGTGCAGGACCTGTATGCACAGGAATTCAAGCGCCTGGTCGAGGAAAAAACCAACGGTGATGTGACGGTTACCGTCTACACCTATGGCCAGTTGGGTACCGAAAACGATATTACCGAACTGACGACGGCGGGGGCTGTCCAGTTCTCGAACGCGTCGCCGGGCCATCTGGGCACCTTTGTTCCGGAAATTCAGGTTTTTGGCGTTCCCTACCTGCTGTCGCAGGATAACGAGGTGAACAAGGAAGTCCTGTCGAGCAGCCCGACGATCTATGACGGTCTGTCGAAGGATTTTGAGTCCAAGGGTCTTAAGCTTTATACCATGTATCCCGAAGGCGAGATGGTCTGGACCACCAAGAAAAAGGTGACCCAGCCGTCCGAATTTGACGGGGTGAAATTCCGTGTCATGACGTCGCCGATCCTGATCGAAAGCTATGAGTCCTTCGGTGCCGATCCGGTGGCGTTGCCCTGGGGTGAAGTTTATTCCGGTCTTCAGACCAGCGTTATCGATGCGCAGGTCAACCCGATCTTCTTCATCGAAAGTGCGAAATTCTATGAAGTTACCGACTATCTGATCTATGCCGGTCAGCAGCAATATACCACCACCGTGGTATCAAATGCCGCCTTCTATGAAGGTCTGTCTGACGAGCGCAAGGATATGCTCAAGGAAGTCAAATCGGAACTTGATGACTTCATCTACGAAGCCCAGGAAAAGGCAAATGCCGAGGCACTTGATCGCATCAAGAAAGCCAAGCCGGAAATCGAAGTCATTCGTCTGAATGATGAACAGCGCGCGGCATTCAAAAAGGCGTCGGCCGGTATTGGTGACAGCCTTGTCAAGGAAGTCGGTGGTGACACCGAAGAAGTGCTGAAAGCGCTCCGCAAGGAATTCGGGACCGAGATGTAATCATCTCTGATCGCAATTTCCCCTTAGCGGGATGACATCGGAAACCCCTGCCATGTTGGCCGCAGGGGTTTCTTTTTGTCTGCTTGGTAGAAGCAGGTGTCGAAAAAAAGATTTTGTACTGACAAAAAAAACAGAGGCCGGCATGGGTCCGGCCTCTGTGGTGCACCCGGTCGTCATAAAGAAGACCGGGTGGGGATGGTGTGAGACGGGTTACTTGCCGCTTGCGACCTCGTTAGCAACCGCATCGACGGCCTGTTTGGCGATGTCGATGACCTTGTCGATTTCGGCCTTGGTGATGCAAAGCGGCGGGGCGAAGCCCAGAATATCGCCATGGGGCATCGCACGTGCGATCATGCCGCGTTCAAGGCAGGCGGCCGAAACGCGCGGACCGATTTTCGCATTCGGATCGAACCGTTCCTTTTTGGTTTTATCGGCGACAAATTCCAGTGCGGCCATCAGGCCGACACCGCGCGCCTCGCCAACCAGCGGATGCTCGTTAAAGGTTTCGCGCAGGCGTTTCTGGAAATAGCCCCCGGTATCAGCCGCATTGCCGGTCAGGTTTTCACCATCGACAATATCAAGGTTGGCATTGGCGGCAGCTGCACAGACCGGATGGGCGGAATAGGTCCAGCCATGGCCGATCGGCCCCATCTGATCCGACCCCTGTTCCAGAACCTTCCAGACGCGTTCGCCGATGATGACACCCGACAGCGGCAGGTAGCCAGATGTAACACCCTTGGCAATCGTGATCAGGTCGGGCTTCATGCCGTAATGGTGCGAGCCGAAATAGGACCCGGTACGGCCAAAGGCGGTCACAACCTCGTCGGCGACCAGAAGAACATCATATTTGTTCAGCACCTTCTGGATGGCGTCCCAGTATCCTTCGGGCGGGGTGATGATGCCGCCCGTGCCCATGACCGGTTCGCCGATGAAGGCGGCAACGGTTTCCGGGCCTTCGCGCAGGATCATTTTTTCAAGGTCATCGGCACAGCGTTTGGCAAATTCGGCCTCTGTCTCGCCCGCGTCGGCATTCCAGTAGTGATGCGGGCAGGTGGTGTGCAGGATCGGCGCACGCGGCAGATCGAACGCGTTGTGGAAGGCTGCCAGACCCGTAAGGCTACCGGTCATGATGCCTGAACCGTGATAGCCGCGCCAGCGCGAGATGATTTTCTTCTTCTGCGGCAGGCCGCGGATATTGTTGTAATACCAGATCAGTTTGATGTTGGTTTCGTTCGCATCCGACCCCGACATGCCGTAATAGACGCGCTGCATGCCTTCGGGGGCGGATTTGACGATGCGATCCGACAGGCGGATGACCGGCTCGTTCCCGTGCCCGACATAGGTGTGGTAATAGGCCAGTTCCTTGGCCTGGGCGTAAATCGCATCGGCGATTTCAGTACGACCATAACCGACATTCACACAGTAAAGACCGGCAAAGGCATCAAGCGATTCCTTGCCTTCGGTATCATGGATATAGATGCCCTTGCCGCCATTGATGATGCGGTTGGGGGTTTCGCCCGCCGCGTGCTGGCGCATGTGGGTCGAGGGATGCATGAAATGGGCGCGATCCATTTCCTGCAAATCGGCGGTGGTGTTTTTGATGACATTCATTTTGCTTCTCCCATGTGAATGCGGTGGCTGCTGCGCATGTTACTGTTTGAACGCGGCGCAGACATATTTGAGTTCTGTGAATTCTTCGAGGCCGTGGCGCGACCCTTCGCGGCCAAGGCCGGATTGCTTGACGCCACCAAACGGGACCGGTGCGCCGGTGATTTTCACGCAGTTCAGTGCGACCATGCCGTATTCAAGTGCGTTTGAAACACGCGCGGCGCGATCATGATCCCTGGTATAGACATAGGCTGCCAGACCATATTCGCTATCATTGGCGCGGCTGATGACTTCTTCCTCGGTATCGAACGGGATGACCGGGGCAACCGGGCCAAAGGTTTCCTCGTGATAGATTTTCATATCTTCGGTCACATCGGCCAAAAGGGTCGGGGCATAGAACAGCCCGCCCATTTTCTTGCCACCGGTCAGAACGCGGGCACCCTTGGCGCGGGCATCTGCAACATGTTCATCGCATTTGGCAACCGCACGATCATGCATGAGCGGACCGATTTCGGTAGTGTCATCAAGCCCGTTGCCAACGCGCAGTTCGCCGATTGCCTTGGCATATTTGTCAAGGAACGCATCATAGATATCACGATGGACAAAGATGCGGTTCGCGGCAAGGCAATCCTGCCCGCTGGTGGCGAATTTGGCCCCGACCGCGTGATTGACAGCCTCATCCAGATCGACATCGGGGAACAGGATAAACGGGGCATGTCCGCCCAGTTCCATCGACATCTTTTTGACGGTCTGAGCCCCTTGCGACAGCAGCAGTCGGCCGACTTCGGTCGAGCCGGTAAAGGACAGTGCGCGCACAACCGGGTTGCCGCAAAGTTCGCCGACAACCGGATTGGGATCGCCGGTCACGACGTTAAAGACACCGGCCGGGATACCGGCCCGTTCGGCCAGTTCGGCAAGGGCGGTGGCCGAAAACGGCGTTTCGGTCGCCGGGCGGACAATCATGGTGCAACCGGCGGCCAGTGCGGCGGCGGCCTTGCGCGTGATCATCGCACACGGGAAGTTCCACGGTGTTACTGCCGCGGTGACGCCAACCGGTTCGCGTTTGACACTCATATTCCGGCCGGGCAGGTGGGATGAGATGTTTTCGACATTCACCCGTTTGGCTTCTTCGGCGAAGAATTCGATGAAGCTTGCGGCATAATCAATCTCGCCACGGGATTCCGAAATCGGTTTGCCCTGTTCAAGTGTCATCAGAAGGGCGAGGTCTTCCTTGTTTTCGATCAGAAGATCAAACCAGCGGCGCAGACGCGCGGCGCGATCCTGCGGCAGAAGGGCGGCCCATGCCGGAAAGGCCGCATGGGCTGCGGCAATGGCGTTACGGGTTTCGGCAATGCCCATATTGGGCACGGTTCCAAGAAACGCACCGTCGAACGGATTGGTGACTTCGATAACCTGTCGGTTGTCGGCCGAGCACCAGCGCCCGTCAATATAAGCGTGTTCGCGCAGAAGCCGAAGATCGGACAGCTGGCTTAACGACACGCAGCGCTGTTCTTTGAGTTGTGCCGTCATGAAAACCTCCTTGAAACAAGGCCGCGCCTTTTGGCGTCAGCCCCTGTTTTGTTGAACTGCCAGCAGGCTATCAACAAGCTGGCAGAGGAGGTCTCCGAACTCGATGCGATTTGATGCGGTTTTTTTGGCAAGCCCCGGTCGAAAGCAGATGTTTTTTCTGTCGGGGGCTGTGCGGATATTCAATCGTCGGCGTTATCTTTGAGAAAAGCGCGCATTTCGCGGCGTTCGCGCCGTTTCTCCATGACGGTGCGGATGATGATCACGGCAAAGAACAGCACAACGATGCTGGTGGACATCGGAAAGGCGACCGGGATGCCGATGATAAAGACAATGGCACCCAAAAGCCCGCCGCCGATCATCGCCGCCATTCCGCCAAGCAAGGCGATGGCGAAAACGGCGGCGATGATGATGGAGGCAAGCTTGTTCATAACAGGTCCGGTGGAGCGTGATTCACTCAGCCACTGCGGCTGGTAAGCTGTTTGGTGGTGACATCAACGCGGTGGGCCAGAACGCGGATCAGCTGAACGGCAACCGCCTGGTCCTGTCGGACAAGGCCAAGGAACTCGTTTTTATCGAGTTTCAGGACCGTCATTTCCTCGACCGCGCGAATGGTTGCGGAACGCGGTGCATCGACCAGAAGGGCGATTTCACCAATGACTTCCTTGGGTTCGACATCGCGAAGCTTGATTGTTTGGGCTTCGTCGGTCGTCAGCCAGATTTCACCGCGCCCGGAAATCACGATAAAGGCCGCATCCCCCGGGTCGCCCTGTTTGACCAGAACCTCGCCGCGTTTGAAGGTCAGACGCGGGCTGGTAAAGGCAAGCAGCTTGATCACGCTGGGGTCAAGGCCGGCAAACAGCGGAATGGTCCGAAGCAGCCGGACTTCCTGTTCGATGCTGCCATCATTTGTATCAGATGCGGTTTCGGCGACTTCGTCTTCGGCCTGTTCGGCGGTGGCACCGTCGATTGCATGGCTTTGGCGTTTAACGATTTTGCCGTTCGCCATATGCAGATAGGTTCCGAAACGCTGGCTGTCGGTTTCATCACCATCAACCCAGATCACACTGCGATGTTCGGATTGCCCGGTCAGCCAGTCAATGACCTGTTCGCGTGTTTCACGGTCCAATGCCGAAAGGGCTTCGTCCACAACCATCAGATCGGGATTCTTGATCAGGGCACGGACCAGCGCGATTTTCTGACGCAGGCTTTGTGAAACGCGGCTGCCGCCGACACCAACCTGACTATCAAGGCCAAGTGTGACAAGCGCCTCGTAAAGGCCGCCCTCATGGGCGATTTCAAACAGTACTTCGCCAACACGTTCTTCGGAATTTGCACGGCCATAGGCAAAACGACCGAACAGAAGGTTGTCGATGACGGGGGCCGCAGCGGCATATTCATCGACCTTGAAGAAGTCGATCATATCCGCCAGATCGTCGGGCAGTTTGCCATAGAATTTCGGACGCGCTTTCAGGACCAGCTTGCGGAATTCGTCATCAATGACGCGCAAACGATGGCGTGCCGGGGTCAGGTTCATGGCGACGTCAAGGAGGCGTAGCTTGTCCTCGGCGCGCATATCCGTGATCGCGACCCCGTCGGTGCGTTTCAGCATGTTTTTGACCTCGGGCAGTTCGTCGGCCGAGATAAAGCTGTAACGGTCAAAGAATTCGTGTCCGGGCGGCAGACCGGTAAACAGTTCGACCATCAGATCAAGCGTGTCGCGGCCCATGCTGATCATGACGTCGTAAAGCCCGGTTTCGCGCAGGGCTTCCTGCATATAGGGATGCGACAGAAATGCCGTGCGTTCGAAATCGGACCGGGCCGGGGCACCAAACAGAATGTTGACGCCGACCGGTGCGTTGTCGTTGTAAAGATCAATGTCATAGGGTTCGACCAGATCGGACAGGCCACGTTCGGCAAGGATTTCCTTGAGTTTCGGGCGGGCCGTCAGAACGGCTTCGACCAGATCCGGGCGTTCTTTCGGATCAATGCGGCGTTGCAGGCCGATGCGGTAAATATCGCGGTCAAGCTGCACGACTTCAAGCAGGCGCATCAGTTCGACCTTCAATTCATCAATCGAATTGAAGCCCGGACCGATATAGTCGATCCATTCTGCCGCCGGGTCATAGGGGATATTACCGGACCGCTTGATTTCGTCGTACATCTCGTCGGTCAGACGCCATGGCAGATCGGTCGGATCGGTCAGTTCGATATGGTCGACAAATTTCGGCAGCGGCAGTTTCAGGTTTTCGTCATCGCCGTCACCGTCTTTTTCATCGCCGGTTTTGATAGCAAGGATCGGTCGGTGTTTCAGGCCATAAAACAGGTTGTCGGCGATGGTGCCGTTAAACAGATAGGCGTCATTGCCGATATAGGCCAGACGTTGCCCGAATGTGGATGCCGGAAGGTCTTCGGCATTGCGGTCGCTGAACTGGATGCGGCCACCGGTCGGGGTCAGTAACCGCGCGATCAGGCGGGCCAGTTGCGATTTTCCGCTGTCAGCCGAGCCGGTCAGAAGAGCCGAGCCCGGCAAGGGCATGTTGAACGACACATTTTCAACAACCCGGGTGCCGTCATCATCGACCCATGACAGGGCCGCGACATCAAGCGGTCCGGGCAGGCGTTCGGATTTCGGCGCGATCAGTTCGTGTTCACGGCCAAGATCAGGCAGTTCGAACTGTTCGTGAAGCTGTTCATATTTGATCCGCGCATCGGCAAGGCGCTGGTAATAGGCCAGAAGCTCTTTCCAGGGGGCCGACATATCCTTGTAGGCGGCAAGGGCCGCGACCAGCGCGCCGAAGCTGAGATCGCCCATGATCACCAGATAACCGCCGATGGAATAGAAGAAGAACGGCGTGATCTGGGCGATGAAGTTGTTCAGGAACTTGATAAAGAATTTGCGGAAATAGATTTCCTTGCGGATTTCAAAAATCCGGCCCATCCGCTGGGTGAAATGGGTCAGCTCGAAACCCTGCGTTTCATGGGCGCGGATATCGGTCGCACCGGCAACGACTTCGCCGATATGTTCAGACATGCGGCGCACATTCTGCACGCGCTGTTTGCCAAGCTGGTTCACGCGGCGTTGCAGTTTCGGGATCAGGTAGCCCTGCAACGGATAAAACGAAATTGCCGCCAGCCCCATCAACGGGTCCTGAATAAAGATAAAGGCGGTGATCGTGACCAGAATACCGCCCTGATAAAGCGGCAGCGAAAACGCTTCGCCAAAGAAACCGCCAAGCGGTTCTGCTTCGGCGGTGATCATGGAAACGATTTCGCCCTGGCTGGTTTTACGGAAATGCGGAAGCGGAAAACGCAGAACCCGTTCAAACAGGGTATAGCGCAACCGGCGCAAAAGCCGTTCGGACATCACGCCGACATAGACGTTGATGAAATATTTGAACCCGCCATTGATGAAGACCAGCGCGAGAAAGATCCCAGACAGGGTGAACAGATATTCGATCTGGTTCAGTTCGATGCCAAGAACATCATAAGGTTCGCCAGCGCCACCGATTGCCTGGTTGACGATCAGCTTTGGCAAATCCAGCGAGTAATACAGAAATGGAAAGGAGATCACCGTGACCAAAGTCAGGATAATCTGCTGCAAGCTGCTGTGTTGCCAGATATAGGCAAAAACCGACTTTGGCATTCACGGGTCCCGTATTCTTGTCGGAACGGATTTTTTACCCGTTCCTATTGCTCGTTTTGATGCAGAATGTACCCGGCCTTTAAGGTTTTAGCCAAGTTCGAAACTTTGACCCGGTTCAACAAAGCCGCAAAAGCCGTCAGCAACCGCATCGGGCTTTGGATAGGCCTGATAGTGATAGAGCCACATTTTGGCTTTGATATCGGCAGGAAGGGTCACAAGCTGTTCGTAATGGGCATGAACGCCTGAGTGGCGAGGACCAAGTTCGCAGTCCTGAAAAATGATATCTGCTTTCTGGTACAGCGGCATATGGGCATCAGGGTTGAAAATCGCATCTGTCGTCAGGAAGAAGCTTTGTTTTTTTCCATGCCCGAACAGCGCGTAGGAAAGCATCGTCCCCTGGGACGTCACGATATGTTCAACCGGAATGACATCAAAATGCACGCCCTGCCAGTCAAACCCCTTGGCCGGGCTGAGTTCATTGACCTTGAAATAGGATGACAGGCTGTTGTTGCCCTGATCGCTGATCTGAAGTCCGCCGCGCAGGCTGTGTTCCCAAAGCGGTTCAAGCAGGTCGTGAACGGCAAACAGTTTGGCCTGATGACCTTCGAAAATGAAATAATTGGCCAGTGCCATCCATTCCAGACCGCCAATATGATCCGAATGCAGATGGCTGATATAAACAGCATCAAAGTCATTGGGCATATAGCCCAGATTGCGCAGCGAGTGCCGTGCATCTGAACCACAGTCAATCAACATGCGTGCCGGTTGGTCACTGCCGGGCTGAACTGCTTCCAGAACCATATTGCTCTGGAAATTGTCAGCCGCCATGCAGAATGCCGAACCTGTCCCCGCAAACGTAAGCTTCATTCCCCGATCTCCCGACATTTTGTCGAAAGATTAGACGAGGTTTGGGGCAAAGAACCACCCCCTTTGATGGGGAAATGCTAATTTTCCGGATAAAAGCAGCGGGCTGACCTGCGGTTCAGCAAGGCATAGCGCGCTATTCGCCGGGTTCGCGAACCGTTTCAATATCCTTTTTGCCATCGGCCAGACGGGTGACTTCGGCACGCAATTCCCGCAATTCCCGCAGGATTTCGTGATGATCCAGGCCAAGTTCAGTGCGAGTCTGCGTTTCTTCGACGTCAACATGGGTGGCCATGGCATCGACGACGATGGCAATGAACAGGTTCAGAACGGCAAAGGTGGTGACCAGGATGAAAGGCACGAAAAACAGCCACGCCAGCGGATAGATTTCCATAACCGGGCGGACGATTCCCATCGACCAGCTTTCGAGCGTCATGATCTGGAACAGGGAATAAAGTGACGCGCCGATGGTGCCAAACCATTCGGGGAAGCCCGATCCGAACAGCTTGGTCGCCATGACGGCAGACACGTAAAACACCAGCAACAGCAGGGTCAGGACCGACACCATACCGGGAATGGCCTTCATCAGGGCTTCGACGACCTTGCGCATCGAGGGTACCGTCGAAATCAGGCGGAAGGCACGCAGGATTCGAAGGGCACGCAAGACCGATACGCCCTGCCCCATCGGCAGCAGGGTGATGGCGACAATCGTAAAATCAAAGATGTTCCATGATCGCCGGAAAAAGCCCAGCCGATACACGGCCAGTTTCATCAGAAGTTCGATGACGAAAATCGCGACCGCGATCTGATCAAGCAGATACAGGATCGATCCGGCGGCATTCATGACGGTTTGGGAAGTTTCAAGTCCGAGAATGATCGCGTTGATCGCAATAACCGCGGTGATGAAATTCTGGAATTTTGAAGATTCGACGATCCGGCGCAGCGTTTCCATTAAACCCTCCCGGTGGGTACCGGTTCAAAAGGCGCGGCAGCCGGGGTTTTCACCGACGGGCGGGACTGCGCCGGAAAGAAAACACGAACAGGGCGCAGATCAGACTTGCTGACGACTGCGCCCTGCGAAATCAGTTCAGACCATGACGGCCCATATCAAGGAACTTGTCACGACGACGCGCCTTGAGCACACCGCCTTCGACATTGTCCATGGCTTCAAGTGCTTTGACGATTGCGGTGCCAACACGTTTGCAGGCATCGACCGGCGAACGTTGTGCACCACCCAGCGGTTCGGTAATGATTTCATCAATCACACCTAGCTGGTGAAGGTCCTGTGCGGTCAGGCGAAGGGCTTCGGCCGCCGTTTTGGCCTCGTCACCCGAACGCCACAGGATCGAGGCGCAGCCTTCCGGCGAGATCACGGAATAGATCGAGTTTTCAAGCATCATGACCGAGTTTGCGACCGCAAGCGCGATGGCACCGCCCGATCCGCCTTCGCCGATAATGACCGAAATCAGCGGAACCTTGATATCAAGGCAGGCTTCGATTGACCGTGCGATGGCTTCGGACTGTCCGCGCGCCTCGGCATCGGCACCGGGGAATGCACCGGCCGTATCAACCAGTGTGATAACCGGAATGCCAAAACGTTCGGCCATGCGCATCAGGCGGATCGCCTTGCGATAGCCTTCTGGTTTGGCCATGCCGAAATTGTGCTTTACGCGGGATTCGGTATCGCGGCCCTTTTCATGACCGATCACCATGACGCTGCGCCCCTGCAGGCGGGCCAGACCACCAATGATGGCTTCGTCTTCGCCAAACAGGCGGTCACCGGCAAGCGGGGTGAAACCCTCGAACAGGTGGGCGACGTAATCGGTGAAATGCGGGCGATCAGGATGACGGGCAACCTGCGTTTTCTGCCATGCGGTCAGCTTGCCATAGGTGCTTTGCAGCAGCTTGGTCAGCTTGTCCTGCAGGCGTGCGACCTCGTCGGCGATGTTGACTTCATCATTGCCGGTCAGGTGGCGCAATTCTTCGATCTTGCCTTCGAGTTCGGCGATCGGCTTTTCAAAATCCAGAAAGTTATGCATCAGGGCATCATATCCGGCTGGGAAACAATGAGGCGGAACATAGTTGATCAACCCGTCACGTCAAGGGTTGAGGTCCGATAGGCATATAAATTCCATCCTTGCACGAATTATATCGTATATTTCGCGCTGCACAGTGACAGTTTTGCACACGGAAATCCATGACGTCCAGTATCGAGATCACATCGCCCAGCGATCCCGCCCTTGTTCCGTTCGATCGGCTTGTTGAAATTCTGCTGGCCGCCTTTGCCTTTCAGGACGATATCGTCGATCCGCCAAGTTCGGCAAAATCGGTCAATATTGCCGAACTTCAATGGCGGTTTGCCCGTGATACGCTGTTTCTGGCCCATGATTCAGCGGATCGTGTCATTGGCCAGGTCTGGATCGAGGATGTTGGAAAAGACGCCTATCTTTATAAATTGTCGGTTGAACCGTCCATTCAGGGCGGCGGCATTGGCAAGGCACTGGTCGAGGCGGCCTGCGCCCATGCCGAAAAGGCGGGCAAGGCAAACATGCGGCTCCACGTTCGGGTTGAACTGACCGGTAATATTGCCTTTTTCAAGTCGCGCGGCTTTGAAATCGCCGGTGAAGGCGTTCACGATGGTTATGATCGCACGACATTCTGGAAAATGGCGCGGCCTTTACAGATGGCGAAATCGGCCTGATCAGACTGGAAATCAGGCGACGTCGGTTTCGGGTTTGGTGGCATAATAGGGCACGTGGGTTTCGCCCCAGTCCTTGAGCGCCACGATAATATGGCGCAGCGTCTCGCCCTTTGTGGTCAGGCTGTATTCCACGCGCGGCGGGACTTCGGCATAGACTTCGCGGTGGATCAGGCCGTCGGCCTCCATCTCGCGCAGTTGGCGGGTCAGCATGCGCTGTGTCACGCCGGGCATCAGACGACGCAATTGATTGAACCGTTTTGTCCCGTCCAGCAGATGGAACAGGACGACACCCTTCCATTTGCCACCAATCACGTCCAGTGTCCCTTCGACCGGGCAACCGGGGCTGCGATCCGGGGGGCAGGCCAATCTCGATGCCATCAAATGGCTCCTTAAATCCGCAGAAAAGGTCAATAGTATACAAAATGACACTATTGGTCCAAATTGTGCTTACTTACGATTATCGCTATAATGCGCTAGGTCTGGTGCATTCGCAATTCAAACCTTTGATCAAAAGGATGACATGATGAAAGCAATCGGACTTTATAAAGCAGCCCCCGTCGAGACGGACGGGCTGTTCCGTGAAATCGATATGGAAACTCCAAAGGCCGAAGGCCGGGATATTCTGGTTCGCGTCAAGGGTGTTGCCGTCAACCCGGTCGATTTCAAGGTGCGCCGCGGCAAGGCGGATGATGGCAATTTCAAAATCCTCGGCTGGGATGCGGCCGGTGTTGTTGAAGCGGTTGGCGAGGATGTCACCCTGTTTCGTCCGGGTGACGAGGTCTGGTATGCCGGGGATGTGACCCGGTCTGGCAGCAATGCTCAGTTCCAGCTTGTCGATGAACGGATCGTTGGACCAAAGCCAAAGTCGCTTGGCTTTGCCGATGCGGCGGCACTGCCATTGACCACGATCACGGCGTGGGAGGCCCTGTTTGACCGGATGATGATTGATCGCAACGCCAGGGACGCCAATGCGGGCAAGGTGCTTTTGGTGATTGGCGGGGCTGGCGGGGTTGGATCGATTGCGATCCAGTTTGGCAAACTGGCGGGATTGACCGTGATTGCAACCGCATCGCGCCCGGAAACCATTGATTGGGTCAAGAAACTTGGTGCCGATCAGGTGATCAACCATCGCAATCCGTTGAATGACGAGCTAACGGCAATCGGCATTGCCCATGTCGATTACATTCTGTGCACGTCGGAAACCGATCAGTATTTCGATGTCATGGCCGAAATCATCGCCCCGCAAGGTCGGATCGCGACGATTACCGAGGCCAGCGAAAACCATAATGTCGATCTGCTGAAGGCGAAATCAGCCAGCTTTTCCTATGAATTCATGTTTACCCGTTCGATGTTCCTGACCCCGGACATGATCGAACAGCACAAATTGCTGGCGACCGTGGCCGATCTGATCGATGCCGGAACCCTGAAAAATACCGCAAATGAAAGTTTCGGGGCCTTGACACCCGAAAGCCTGCGCAAGGCGCATGCGTTGCTGGAATCCGGCAAGGCCATTGGCAAGATCACCTTTGAGGGCATCGCGGATTAATCTTTTGCGGTTGCCATAAAAACAAAGGGAAAGGGGTGCCGGGCGGCACCCCTTCTTGTTTGGCAGAGTGTGATGATTTATCCCGCGTCGCGTGCGGCAATGGCTTCGGCCTGTCGGACCATGACTTCGGCCTGTTTGATGGATGCGATATCGATCAGTCGGCCATCAAGGGCGACGGCACCGGCACCTTCGGCCTGTGCCTTGGTCATGGCTTCAAGGATGCGTTTGGCTTTGGTGACCTCGGCCTCGGACGGGGAATAGACATCGTTGGCAAGGGTGATCTGGCTGGGATGAATGGCCCATTTGCCTTCACAGCCCAGCACCATGGCGCGCGCGGCCTGCGCACGGTAGCCATCCGGATCGGAAAAATCGCCAAACGGTCCGTCAATCGGGCGCAGGCCATTGGCGCGTGCGGCCACCACCATGCGGGCAATGGCATAGTGCCACATATCGCCCCAGTGATAATCGCGGGGATTGTCGCCGTCCTTGTCAGTCAGAACGCCATAATGCGGGTTCGGGCCGCCGATCCCGGTTGTCATGGCCTTGGTCGAGGCGGCGTAATCGGCAACTCCGAAATGCAGGCTTTCATTGCGTTTGGAGGCACCGGCAATTTCATGGATATTCTGCATGCCAAGGGCGGTTTCAATGATCAGTTCGAACCCGATGCGTTTTTTGCGGCCTTTGGCGGCCTCGATCTGGGTTGCCATCATATCAAGCGCATAGACATCGGCAGCCGTGCCGACCTTTGGGATCATGATCAGGTCAAGCCGGTCACCGGCCTGTTCGAGCACATCCACGACATCGCGATACATATAATGTGTATCAAGACCATTGATGCGGACCGAAAGCACCTTGTCGCCCCAGTCGATATCGTTGATCGCGGCAATGATGTTTTTGCGGGCCTGTTCCTTGTCGCTTGGCGCAACCGCGTCCTCAAGATCAAGGAAGATCGCATCGGCCTTTGATCTGGCGGCCTTTTCAAACAGTTCGATGCGGCTGCCCGGAACGGCCAGTTCGGACCGGTTCAGACGTGCTGGTGCCGGGGTCGGTGTGGTGAAGCTCATGGTAACGTCTCTCCAAAGCCTGTCATTCTGGAAGGATCGGCCTGTTTGTGTCTGGGCCAAGCTTCCGGCGTTAAATGCTTTTGTCCCGTTTTCGGGATCGTACCGTGGCCGCCGTGACAGAATTCTGCGCCTGCGATCATTGTGCGCCGCAGTGAGATAGAGCGAATTTGATCCAATTTATGGTGCGCATGCTAACAGATGCAAGCCATTTTGCGCACACGACCATTGTCTGATGCCAACCGGAAGGCAATCCTGATGCGGGTCTGTCCGACTGGATTAGAAAAAACGCAGAAACAAGGCATAAAGCAATGGCCCGTTAAGGGCGCAGTGGTTAGATTACCCGGAATATTGCGGATCGGCTGTGCCCGTTTCCGTATCCTTGGGGGAATTTCAGGCAGAACCACACCGCCCATGCGTCGCGCTTATTCCATTCTTGTCTCTGCCGGGCTGGCACCCTTTCTGATTTTGGGGGCTTGCCTTGTGCTTGCGCTTTCGCCGGGGTTGGTGCCGGGTGAACTGGCAGGGCTTGTGCGATATGGCCCCTTTATTCTGGCCCTTCTGGGCGGTGCGATCGGCTGGTGGTTTAACCGCGGGCGGGCGGTTTTCGTCATGATCCTGCTTCTGGTCTGCTACTGGTTGCTGGTGGGAAATGGCGGCGGATTTTCAGCCGATGGTTTGGCATTCCTGCGCATTGCGACGCTTTATCTGATCCCGGTTAATCTGCTGGTTCTGGGATTTACCGCAGAACGCGGGGTTCTTAATCCACGCGGTATTGCGCGGATGCTGGTGCTGGGATTGCAGCTTTTTGTCATGCTGATGCTGGCCGGCAAGGCCGATGTCGGGGCGGCGCTTTATCAGGTGCTGAATTACCGGCTGATCGATACCGGAAGTTTTATGGCCGACATGCCGCAACCGGCCCTGATTCTGGCGGTTGTTTCGGTCGGTATTCTGCTTGCACTGCATCGGCCGCTTGAAACCAGCTTTGCCGCCGCGATCATTGCTATTGCGGTGGCAACTGTCATGGGCCCCGGTTTTATCAAGTTCGGTTATCTGGCGGCAACCGGTGTGGTTCTGGCCGGGTTGGCACAGGAAGCCTGGCGGATGGCATTTGTCGATGATCTGACCGGGCTGCCCGGGCGGCGTGCCTTGGGCCATGCCTTGGCTGAACTTGGCAGCCAGTATGCGATTGCGATGCTTGATGTCGATCATTTCAAGAAATTCAACGATACCTATGGCCATGATGTCGGTGACATCGTGCTGCGCAAGGTTTCACGCGAACTGGCGCGCGTTGGCGGCGGTGGGAAAGCCTTCCGCTATGGTGGCGAGGAATTCACCGTTGTCTTTGCCGGACGGAGTGCTGAAAAAGCCCACGAGCCGCTTGAAGCCCTTCGCAAGCGGATTGCCGCAACCAGAATTACCCCGCCCGACAAAAACAAGACGGTTTCCGTGACAATTTCGGTTGGTCTTTCGGAACGTGACGACGATGTTGACGATCCCTGGGCGGTGCTGAAACAGGCAGACGAAAAACTTTATGCCGCCAAGCAGGCCGGGCGTAACCGGGTTGCGGTTTAAGGGCGTCATTGGCGCGGTGTCGTGCCATTACTGGCAGAAAACCCGCATTTCCGGTTGAAAATCGAACTATATTTTAGGTTTTATTTTCCTTTTTAGAATCACCCATAGGGCGTACCGTTGAGTCGTTTCATTCAACGACAGGAGGCCTTCCATGGCACGGATCATCGGTACAAACGAAGACGACGTGTTGAACCATACCTCTCGTGGTCGTGACATTATTTATGGGCTGGATGGTGATGATGAAATCCATTTCAGCGAGTCAGACACGGTGATCGGTGGGGCCGGGGCCGACAGCTTTTTCGTCAGTGGGCGATCTGACGATTACGTATTGTCCTATGCGACGTCGCGCGAACCGCTAACCTTCAAATTCTACAATAACGAAGATGCCCCGTCTGGCGAACAGGTGGCCGAACTTGACGTCAGTGGTGGTGATGCGGATGGCGATCAGCTGATTGTTGGAGAGTATGGCGACCATATCTCACAGAAGCTGGGCGTGATTGGTACTGACGGAGACGATTATTTTGAAGGAGAAATAAGTGTGGTCGAAGGTGGCGGCGGTGCCGATACCATCAACTTTGATTTCCGCGATATCTTTCCTTCTTCCTATTCCCGCTATGCGCCGACTGTTGCTTATGGCAGTTCGCCCGAAGCCATTTACTTCGATCAGGACAGCATGAAGGGTTATGGCGGGGATGCAGAGGGGGACAGAATTTCCTTTGCGGATGATAGCGAGCTTCGCGATCTGAACATACGCGGATCAAATCATGATGACCTGCTGATTGGTGGGGAGGAGCGCGGTGGCACCCTGTTTGGCGCGGGGGGCGATGATCTGATGATCGGTCGCGGTGGTGACAATACAATGGTCGGCGATACCGGCAATGACACCCTGATGGGAAATGATGGTGATGACCACCTGACAGGCGGCCGTGGGGCGGATTTCCTTGATGGCGGCAGCGGGCAGGACACGATCAGCTATCAGACGTCTGCCGAGGCTGTGCATATTGATCTTGGCGCGGGCATTGCCGAAGGTGGGGATGCCAACGGGGATGTCCTGATTGATGTAGAGGATATTTTCGGAACCAGCCACAGCGATCTTTTGATCGGTGACGATCAGGATAACAATATTGATGGCTATTTCGGGAATGACACCATCTATGGCAAGGGCGGTGATGACACGCTAACCGGGGCGACGGCCTATGGTGGTGAGGGCAACGATACCCTTTCTGGCACGGAGTATGGCCAGCCTGATCGCGACTACCTTTACGGTGATGCCGGTGATGACACCATTCTGGGTAATGAAGGCGGCGATTATCTATATGGCGGCGAGGGCAATGACACGGTTCTGGCTGGTGAAGTGTATTATGACGATGATCTCTTTCCACCGGACGGCACCCATGCCGATGGCGGAGACGGAGATGACATTGTCAAGGGCCACAATGCGGACGACTTTCTTTATGGCGGGGCCGGGAATGACCTTATCGAGGGTGGTATGGGTGACGACGCAATGTATGGCAACGGTGGTCAGGACATCATGCGCGGGGATCACGGCGATGATCAGTTGGTGGCGGGTGCTGGTCGCGACCTTCTGGAAGGTGGCCGCGGCGCGGACCGGATGTTCGGGCAAGACGGGCATGATGTCCTGCGCGGGGATTATGGCGAAGACGCGCTGTTTGGCGGGGATGGCAATGATCTTCTGACCGGCGGTGCATCGTCGGACAATTTCGTCTGGGTCCGGTTCGAAGGCGGGGCGGAACGCGATCGCATTACTGATTTCGAAGCAGGCGAAAATGGTGACAGGCTTTTGCTGGGCAAGACATTCCAGGAAAAAAGCGGCATCGATGATTTTGATGATTTCATCCATCACGCCGAACAGAACGACTCAGGTGTTTATGTCGATTTCAGTGGTGGTCGACATTACAGCTATGGCGTTCAGATCGACGGGATCGAGATCGGCGATCTGGTTGAAGGCAACGTGACCTTTGATGTCGACGATTACGGAAGCTTGTAAGCCGCGACGCTATTTCAGTTCTTCAAACCCGAACAGCATGCGCATTGATCCGGCGGTGTTGGCAAGCGTTGCCAGACAGGCAGCCGCACGGTCGGCCGGGATTGCAACCGCAAAGCGTGTTGTATAGATGCGCGCGTCTTTTTCATCGGTTGCCGATGCCGCCAGTTGCACGATATTGGCGTTGAATTCGATGAAAATTTCCGACAGTCGGGCGATCAGGCCGGGTTGATCAATGCCGGAACATTCAATCATATGCGTGGCCCCCGGTGCGCGGGTCAGAAGCGGGGCGGGCTGAATTTCTTCGACGGTGATTTCGGCCTGTTCCATCGGCAGTTCACAAAGGGCTGCCTCGCATTCGGTGATCGGGCAGGTGTCGGGCAATTCGCAGGTGGTGACAAAATTCGCGCGCCCCTGATCGAGCACAAAGCTGGTTGGCCCCAGATTGGCACCGATATCAAACAGACGACCGGATATATCCGATACCAGACCGACACGATCAGTGCAGGAAATGGTGATGCGCGTGTTGGCATTCATGCGTGGGGCTCCTTGAGGCGATCATAAGATGGCATCAAGCATAGCATTCCTTGCCGTTTCCGGGCACCGGCTTTTTCCCGTTTTCAAGACGCACAATCGATGCTGTACGCAGGACGGCCCTGTGTGGATGTCGGGCAGTCATCACAATTAAATGATGGATCAGAATGGATCCGTCGGGTGCGAAGGGTACGTACGGATTTCGACAGCACAAATGTCGGGAACATCCGACGACATATGGACAGGAGTTCGAAACATGACTGCTTTGAAGAAAACCGTGATCGCAACCGTTACCGCCGCGGCACTCGCATTGGCAACCCTTCCGGCAAAGGCTGCCGACATCGTGGATACAGCTGTATCTGCCGGGTCCTTTAAGACGCTTGTTGCCGCGGTTCAGGCCGCCGGGCTTGTCGAAACCCTTAAAGGTGAAGGGCCCTTTACCGTTTTCGCGCCGACCGATGATGCGTTTGCCAAGCTGCCGGCAGGAACTGTCGACGACCTTCTGAAACCGGAAAACAAGGAAAAGCTGGTGGCCATCCTGACCTATCATGTGGTGCCGGGAAAGGTTATGTCGACGGACATCGCGGGCAAGGAAATGGAAGTTGCCAGCGTTCAGGGCGACACCATTGATGTAAATGCGACCAGTGGTGTCATGGTTGACGGTGCAACGGTAACCCAGGCCGATATCGAGGCCGATAACGGCGTTATCCACGTTATCGATACCGTCATCATGCCGGGTATGTAATCGGCCAGCATATATTTGCGCAAAAAGTCAGGCCCGGGCGGGATCGTCCGGGCCTTTGTGTGTTATGTCGGCTGGTTTGTTATCTGGTGGCGAATTCGCGCCGTGCGCCTTCGGCCTGTGTGTCAAGATGGGCCCGCAATTCGCCAGGCAGGCCAAGGCAACCGGCCAGCCGGTCAAGATATTGTCGTTCGACCTGTTCATCGGGATCAATCGACAGGCTGGATGCCAGATAGATTTCGGCACCCTGTTCGCTGGTGCGTGCAAGACGGGCAATCGCCAGCGGATCGGCATCGGCGGAAAATGCATCAAACAGAAACGCCTTTTCCGATGCGCCCAGTTCAAACTGTTCGATCTGGGCGGCAATGCGTTTGTGTTCTGCCTGATCGATATGTCCGTCGGATTTGGCGGCGGCAATCATGGCGCGCACCAATGCAAGGCGGAAATCAACATCATCCTCGCCGCGTTCCTGCTCCGGGGCAAAGCCGCTATCGGCTGGAATACTGGCAAGATCGGTATCGCGCGCATGATTTTGTGGTTTCTGGCGGTTGCTGTAATCGCGCCATGCTTTGTAGGCAAGGCCCGCAACAAGGGCTGTGCCGCCGTACGCCAGCACCTTGCCGCCCATCTTGCGGCCCTTTTTTGAACCAAGAACCGCAGATATCAGCCCACCGCTTAGCGCGCCACCAACGAGACCGCCGCCCAGGCCGCTATTGCCCAGTACCTTGCCGATTCCGCTGGTCGATCCGCCGGAAGTGGCTTGCTTGATCCGGTCGCCGATCTGGCCGGTACTGCCGGAACCGAGTACGCCACCGAGAATTTTTCCGATATCCATTCCTGTCTCCTTGCGGGCGGGATTGCTGTTCTTCCCAGATATGTTTGAGGGACTGGCTGGGGCAAGGATGGTGGATAAAAGTTGCGTAATAAGGGCAGATAACCGGCTTTAAAGTGTAATCCGCTTCACATTTCTGCGTTCCGAAAGACCGGACAGCGAAAGCGCGATAAATTTTGATCCGGAAATGGCAAAGGCCCGACGCGATAACGTCGGGCCTTTGAATGGCGCGCCCGGAAGGATTCGAACCTCCGGCCTTCTGATTCGTAGTCAGATGCTCTATCCAGCTGAGCTACGGGCGCTTTGCCTTGGTTTCCGCCAGTTTGCGTTGAGTGCTCCCCGTCGGCGGAGCGGAACTTATGCAAACGAGCGGGGCATTGCAAGCGGTAAATTTCAAAAAACCGTATTTTTTCCGAATGCAGGTTTTTTACCGCTGCTAGGGCCTTGTTCTGCCCCGGTTTGTTGCTTTTGACAACGATATGACAAACTATGGCTAAAAAAGGGGCAAATGCGTCTTGTTCCACACGTGGTCGTGGACTAAGATGCATTCAATCCCGGGGGAGCAGGGGCTTGTTTCAATTCATAAAAAAGCAGGCCCAGGGAGATTCGCTTATTCCTACTTAGGTAATAGATCGAAATGGCCGTTCGTAAAACCTACCTCGCCGTAATCGGCGCCGCCCTTTTGCTGGGGGGATGTTCTTTTTCTTCAGAGGCCCTTTGGCCGACTTTGGCTGGCGAAGAGAATGCCGGCTCTGAAAATTCAGCAGCAATGGCTGATACAAGCGGGGCAGATGCTACGACATCAAGCGATGTTGCGCGCAGTTCCCAACCGCTTACAGGCATTTCGCAGACCGGAACCTTTGTCGGTTCCAGGGTCGAAAACATGCAGTCCGAGCTTAACCGCCTGAAGGCTGCGCTGAATGATCACAACAACGAATTGCAGCAGCTTCGTGCGCAGACAGTTCGCAATTCGCAGGCCTATCACGGGACTGTGGCAGCGATCAGCGCACGGCTGCAGGTTGGTACCACGCCGGGCAACCCGGTTCTGGTGCAGCAGTGGAATACCGCGCAGCAGGAACTTGATCGTGTGAATGACGACATTGCGGCGATGAATTCGCTGGCCAACAAAGTGGCCGCTGATTCGACCCTGTCGACCTTCCTGCTGGAATCAGTCCGGTCTGCCTATCAGGTTTCCGGTGCTGTTGACGAAGATCACCGTCAGCTCGCACTGCTTGAAGACGAAACCAATCGCACCACGGTTCTGATTGATCGTCTTCTGAATGAAATCAGCGAAGGCCTTGCCCGTCAGACGTCTTATGTCAGCAACGAGCGTGCAAACCTCAATGCGCTGGCACTGGCCGTCAAGAATGGCGAGATTTTCGGTGATGCGCTTTCCAAGCGTGTCTTCCAGTCACAGGCTGCACCGGCATCTGCCGGTGCCAGCATGGCATCGACCAGCGAACGTCCGCTGGTGGTTATCCGTTTCGACAGCGCGAGCGTGAAATACGAGCAGGCGCTTTATAACGCGGTCAACCGCGTTCTGGAGCGCCGCCCGCAGGCCAGCTTTGATGTTGTTGCGGTAACGCCGAATCGTGGTACCCCGGCGCAGGTTGCGCTGAACAGCAACAAATCAAAACGCAATGCGCAATCGGTTCTGCGTTCCCTGACAGATATGGGAATGCCCAGCACGCGTGTACGTGTTTCTGATGCGACCAGTGCCTCGGTTTCGGCCAACGAGGTACATGTCTTCGTCCGCTAAGGCGGTTTGAGGCAGCAGGTTTTATCAACGGTTTGCCAAGCTTCCAGGCGGGTGCCCTGATCATTCAGGGTGCCCGTTTGTCATTTCAGGCCGCGATGAAAGGGGACGTCCGCATGGGCGATCTTGTCAATCTGCGTCAGGCGCGCAAGCAGAAGAAGCGCACAGCCAAGGAAAAACAGGCCGATGCCAATCGTGCCCTGCATGGCCGCACACGCGGCGAGCGCACGAAAAAAGACGCCGAGGACCGCAAGGCCGACAGGCAGCATGATGGCCATTATCGCGGTGGTTCCGAACCGTCTGAAAATACCGGATCTGATAAAACCGGCGATGAAGCCGAATCCGCTGTTGCCGGGGGCGGGAAAAATTCCGATGACGTCGATATGGCATCTTCGGACACCGACACCGACATCGAAACCGGCGCTGGTAGCGACAACGTGATTTCGTTCTTTCGCGCCGCCAATCCGAATTCCAGACCCGATAACGACTAAACCGGTTCTTGCGCCAGAGCCGCCGCCTGATGGCTTTGCTATCTGGCGTCGCGATACATCTTTGGGAAATTGGGTGACGCATACTGGTTGCCCTGCTGTTGGCTGGACCGGTACGCATTCGTACCCGGAAGCAGCCGGCGGGCAATATGTGGCCATAGGACGGGCATCCGGGCCGACCGGATCAATTCCGGTGTGGTCAATTCCGGCACCGCCCTAAAGCGTTTTGTGTTTAATCTGCTCCATTATGTTTGTTTTTGGCGTGCCGTTTGGCAAGGCACAGCGTGCAGAGCGATGCGGCGCATCGGTCAAACGGTGTAACGCCGCGAAACGCCGCCAAAAACAAACCCTGCGGGCCGGGATAACCTTCCGCCCCACAGCGTCAAGCCCCTGGAACGTAGCCCCGCTACGTCCTGCGGCTCTTTCCTCGTTGGACAGAAGGTTATCTCCGGCAAAATGGTGCAGATTAAACACAAAACGCTTTAGTTCCCCCAAATGGTGCCGGTCGCAGCTTTTCATGCCGGGCCGCATTCATGGCCGGAATGATTGCCTATCTTACAAGCGTTTCGGCTTCGCGTTTGCTTTGATCAAGCGCTTCGTCCCAGCCCATCAGCCAGTCTTCATGATCGCGGCTGTCGGACGGATAGGGGTTCTCGGTTAACCGATGGGAACCCAGTCCCGCCGAGAAACCCGATCCATAAGCGGGATTGGGAAGGTGCCGTTCATGCACAACCGGGGCATTGGTATCGTAAATCTGATTGCGAAAGGCCGGTAGCGAACACAATACCCCATCATCGATTCCCATCGGATAGGCCATCATCATGGCCCTGCCAAGGGATGTGATGGACAGGCTGTTATCGGTTGCCGTCTCCACCAGACCGGCAATTTTCAGATGCGAAATTGCGTTATTGATGCGTCGTCGCAAGGCAGGTGAGTCTTCGACAATGATCTGATTGCCGTCATCATCCGTGCAAAACAGGGATAAAATGCGTTCAAGCAGGATGCTTTGGTCAAGGTTGCCATCGGCACCGCGGAGCACCGTCAGCATCAAGGCGGGATCGCCAGGCACGAAATCCGTCGCAGTGGACATCAGGGGCCTCCGTTCTGTCCGAACCGAATTCCCTCCCATAGGCAGCGTTTTCTCTCTCGTTTTCGGGGCCGTCGCCGGACCCTGCTGCCTTTTATTATTATAGTTTGCAGATATGTTTCCATCTTGTGAAGACAAGATTGCGCTTTGGTAGAATTTTTTGATTTTTAAATAGATTTTGACGCAAATCGCGCGTTACCCCACAAGAAATGCGGCGAATTCAACGCGATATCCCATGTCCGGGTCGCGTCGCTAAAAACGATCACATTTTCGATATCGGCTGCGGTACTCAGGCGCCGGATTTCGATCCGTCGGTTTTGCCGGTGTTCTTGGGACCATCGGGATTGCGCCAGACCCGAACCTTGTTCCGGCCGCCTTCCTTGGCGGCATAGAGCGCCTGATCGGCCTTTTCGATGATCTGTTCGATCGTGCGGGTTTTGGTCATCGGGGCCGCCCCGATAGAGGCCGTGACCGGCAAAATCGTACCATCATTCAGCGTCACCGGGGATGCTTCGATAACGCGGCGCAGGCGTTCAAGAACGCGTGCGGATTGCTTCATGTCGGCATTTGGCAGGCAAATCAGGAATTCTTCACCGCCATAACGATAGACCTTGTCGAACGGGCGGACATGCGATTGCAGGATACCGGCAACCGATTGCAGCACCAGATCGCCGGCCTGATGGCCATGTGTGTCATTGACCGCTTTGAAGTGATCCAGATCGACCAGGGCAATCGCGGTTGGTGTATCGGTGCGCACAGAACGTTCGCGTTCATTGCCAAGGTCGCCCAGCATGGTTTGCCGGTTATAGGTGCCCGTCAGCGGGTCGACATCGGAACGTGCGGTCCGGAAGGCCCGTTCAAGCCGACGAAGCTGGGCAAAAAACGATTCGGCGCGCAGTGACAGCATTTCGAATTCGGCTTCGTCGACGCTGCCATCAATCTCGTGGCCGTCCAGAAGCCGTCTGGCGGACGCATGAAGCTGTTCATGGGTGGTGGCAAGCGCATGCATCGCAGGCTGGTCTATGAGCCTGTTATGGCGATTAAGCGCATACCATGCCCCAAAGTCGCAATCGTGGTCTTCGCTATGGTCGTGGGCTGTTGCGGGGGGCTGTTTGCCCGCGGGCAGGGTCAGGCGGCGGCACCATCCCAGCAGAAGCGAGATATGTTCGCTAAGCGCCTTGTCGAGTTCTGCCAGAATATCACGTTCCGCATCAGCCATGCCGACTTCGGCGATGCTTTCGCCCATCTTCCGGGAACTGCCCGGTTTGGCTTTGCTGTTTCTGGCACCCCTGTTCTGGCTGTCACTCATCTGCGAATCCGGGGAATACATCGACAAAGGTCTGTTTTAACAGTCTATCGAGTTCCGCCATAGAAATATCGACGCCCAGATCGGCAAGGCTTGTGACCCCGTGATCGGAAATGCCGCATGGGACAATGCCGCCGAAATGCGATAAATCGGGATGAACATTGATCGCGATGCCATGGAACGTGACCCAGCGTCGCACCCGCACACCGATGGCGGCGATCTTGTCTTCGCGTCCGCCATCGCGCACAACCCAGATACCGACCCGACCATCCCGGCGTTCGCCGGTAACACCCAGCAATGCCAGGGTGCGAATCACCCATTCTTCAAGGTTATGGACATAGGCCCGAACGTCCCGACCGCGCTTTTTTAAGTCCAGCATCAGGTAAACGGTGCGCTGTCCGGGGCCGTGATAGGTATATTGCCCGCCGCGTCCCGCGTCATAGACGGGGAAGCGGTCCGGATCGACAAGATCTTCGACATGCGCGCTGGTTCCGGCCGTATATAGCGGCGGATGTTCCAGAAACCATACCAGTTCCGTGGCTTTGCCGTCATGGATGGCTTCGGCGCGCGCTTCCATTTCGGCCAGCGCTTCGGGGTAGGAAACCAACCCGGAGGCGGTGCGCCAGTCGGGAATTTGCGCGGTAGGGGCGATGGTTTGCATTTTTCCTGTCAAATAAGTTAAATGAGCCCTTGATCAGGGGTAACCTTTTTGCTATCTCCCTTTCCGCACCAAGGCAAGCCCACAAAATTACCTCAACGGGCTTGCAGACAAGACATATGCGGTCGTGGCGGAATTGGTAGACGCGCAGCGTTGAGGTCGCTGTGGGCTAACCCCCGTGGAAGTTCGAGTCTTCTCGACCGCACCATTATCTGGATCCCTCCTTCGGGAAGGGTCATGAAAAGAACCCGCCAGCGATGGCGGGTTTTTTCGTTTCGGATGATCCCCATATGAAACGGGACCGCTATTTGGTCGGTAACGAGGAAAGTTGCGGTGTGGCGTTGAAAATTATGCAATGCTGACCCTTGACGTGTTTGGGCGGTTCTTTGAACTGAATGCTTCAAACCGGCTTGAAAGTACTTTACGCTGTGCGCCCCACTTAAAGACAAAATAATCAGGATTTAACCAATTTACGGTTAATTTGGCTCAAATACCTGAAATTAAAAGGTATTCTTATGGCAAACAGAAATGACAAGCTGCGCGAAGCAGCTTTGGACTATCACCGGTATCCCACCCCGGGGAAGCTGTCCGTTACGGCAACCACGACGCTTGCAAACCAGCGTGACCTTGCGCTGGCCTATTCGCCCGGTGTCGCGTTCGCCTGCGAGGAAATCGTCAAAGACCCTGAAACCGCAGCCGAATATACCGCGCGCGGCAATCTGGTCGGTGTGATTTCCAACGGCACGGCGGTTCTGGGCCTTGGCCCGATTGGCCCGCTGGCATCCAAGCCGGTGATGGAAGGCAAGGCGGTTCTGTTCAAGAAATTCGCCAATATCGATGTCTTCGACCTTGAGGTGAATGAAACCGACCCACAGAAATTCATCGATATTGTTGCAGCCCTTGAGCCAACATTTGGCGGTGTTAACCTGGAAGACATTAAGGCACCGGAATGCTTCATTATCGAGAAGGCATTGCGCGAACGTTGCAACATTCCGATTTTCCACGATGACCAGCATGGCACGGCGATTTGCGTTGCCGCAGCCGTGCGCAACGGCCTTCGGGTTGTTGGCAAGGATATCAGCAAGGTACGCCTTGTCGCATCGGGGGCCGGGGCGGCGGCACTTGCGTGCCTTAACCTTCTGGTTTCCATGGGGCTGCCGCGCGAAAACATCACCGTAACCGACCGGTTCGGCGTGGTTTACAAGGGGCGCAAGGAAGAGATGGATCCGTGGAAAGCGGAATATGCCATCGACACCAATGCACGGACCCTGAGCGATGTGATCGAGGGGGCCGATGTGTTCCTTGGTCTTTCGGCACCGAACATCATGGGCGAGGAAGAACTGCGCAAGATGGGTGAACGCCCGATCATCATGGCGCTGGCCAACCCGACCCCGGAAGTTTCACCCGAACTGGTCAAGGAAATCCGCCCGGATGCGGTTATGGCGACCGGACGGACGGATTATCCGAACCAGGTTAACAACGTTCTTTGTTTCCCGTTCCTGTTCCGTGGTGCGCTTGACGTTGCCGCGACCGAGATCAACGAGGAAATGAAAATCGCCGCGGTCGAGG
>CERN01019068.1_pt1 | contig 33861 bp, 17 predicted proteins | sample 530761 | NCBI WGS metagenome assembly CERN01 (sample SAMEA2620947, study PRJEB7988) | marine metagenome | isolation source: saline water (ENVO:00002010), including | reverse complement strand
GTACTTCTGTAGGTCCAGCATATTGTCCAGTTGATGGGGTTACCCATTGTGCCCCTGTAACTGTTCCCGCAGTTAATGCGATAATATTTGTAATAAATGGATGGGTTAAGGCACAAAAGCCAGCATCTAGAAGACATAGACCTACAGGTACGTCTACAATATCTCTACCATTAATATTAATTGATTCATAATTAAATGGCTCTTTACCGTCCTTAAAAACTTTATTTGTATTTATTAGAGCGTTTGCTGATTGTGTTGCCCATGATTTTGCCACATCATTATTAGGTCTTCTCACAAAATCAGAGAATAAAAAAACTACATTACTCTTATAAGGATTGTAATTAATCAATTCATCATTGATGTTGTACATAGGTTGTCCAAACTCAACTGCATTTTTACTACTTTCTGATGTTAAATTATCAAAACTATTTTTATATCCTCCTTGGAACTGATAAGACCCATATATATCAATTGTTTGTACACATGGAATTACCCCACAAGTACTACTAGCAACTGGTAACCACGTTGTATTTCCTGTCTGAACTGGCACTTTCATATGAATAGAGTGTCCTACAATTAACTCCCCATAACTTGTACCTGTTATTGGTGTAAACACTATAACATTCTGATTAAACCCACTAGTCCCAGAGAAGTTATATGTTGTTCCTGTTGAGAAATTTCCCTCAAATACCGTTCTTTGAGTAGGTGTCAAGGGTAAGTTCATTGTCATGAATATATTATTATATTGGTTGGATAGGTTTCTACGATCCCCAACATAAAACTTCATTGACTTTCCGCTTAGTGTTACACTATCAGTATTAATTGTTATTGGTTTAATTTTTGAGGAGCTGTCCTCTACTTTTTTGAAAAATCCTTTATTTAATGCCATTTATATAATTTTTTATTTAATATTGTTAATAACCTCCTCCTCCTCCGCTACCACCCATAGAACCACCCATAGAACCACCTGTTGATCCCATACTTGAGGTACGTGTTGTTTGAGGTTGACTAGTAGGTGTAGTATTTTGTTGTTTATTATTATTTTGTGTTAAACCACCTTGTGTTACTATTCTAGTATTTGTCAACATTTTTGTTGATGGGTCAAGAGCCATTGTGTCTCTTCCCGAACATGCAATCATAAAAGTGGGTTGAGCTTTATACGTCGGGTTAGTCTCTCCCGCAGGAGTCTCATTTATTATTATACCACTTTTAGTGTCAATATTACCTTTACTCACTGTATAAAGAGGATTTTTCTTAAACGGAAAATTAATAAATGTTTTTACATAAGCAGACGTATAGTCAGCGTATGGTTCGGATCGAGTCAAATTTCCAAGTATTGTTCTATAGACCCCATTTTCATCTGTTATTAATACTTTAGTATTTAGAAAGTATTGTACCGTTGCTCTTCCCGGTGTTTCATCAAAATATGCATTATAATTCTTATAATCTCCTGATGATATTGTTGGTATTTTATTTAATAATGGCATAATTCTTTATTTTTTAATAACTCACTACTGGATCTGGTAATGCGTGTGTATATGACAATCCGTAATCAGTTCTTTCTCTTACTACAAAATTATTATAGTTATAACTCGAAGCCCAATCCGCCTTCATACCCCAATCTATAGTAGACTCAGCTATGGATTTATTATATTTGAAAGTTACTGTTAATAACCCTTCTTTAATTGGATTAGCTCTAGAAGCTTTAATTGTTCGTGGTTTTGCAATGAAACTTAAACTAGTATGGTATGTACTAGCGGATAAGTTTGTAAAATTATATGGAGTAGTACTTGTTCTTCTAAAGAATGTTTCTACTATGTCATTTTGTACCGCGATTACCTGTGAACCAAATGAACACATCTCTAATCCAGGTATGGCAAATGGATAACTACCTTCTCTAGTTCTCGGATAGAATCCCTTATTCTTATTTGTTAATATTGATTGTCCCACATATAATGGAACATCCGTTGTTGGGTTACTAATACTCTTAGGTAACATTTTATTTTCGTAGGTAGCAGGATCAAGTTCCATAAAATCTAAGTCTGTATTAATAGCATTGGCCCCATCATTATAGTTAACCATATCAAAATATGATATAAAACCAGACTTTTGTCCTCCGTCTGCCGATATTCCAGAGTCAAATAAACCATTAATACCATCACTCTTCCAATCCTTTCTCCTTATACCATAAACAAAATCGGTAGAACCTAAACTAACCCCCCATTTACCAGCTCCTCCATATAGTTTACCTCTTTGTTTAGCTTGTGAAGGATCTTTAGTTAATCTACCTATCGATTCCGAAACAGTTGAATCTCTCCCTGACGAGAATGCAAACTTAAATGGACTATCCATAGCGTTATCAAGATAACTTATATTTACAGGACTTCCTCCATTACTGTATAACATTTCTTTAGACATGAAAATATATTTCTGTAAATCAGAACTATATTTATTAACACTTCTATTTAATATCTTATCATTATCTGATAAGAAACATACATCTATTTCATCTTTTTCTGTATTAAGTATTGCTTGTGTTGTTTCATCTACAGTATCAATCTCTATGTAATCCATAAAGTTAAGGAATCCGTCTTTAAGAGAGGACGCTGGATGGTTATTAGTGTCGTAGAACATACTATAGTCTATAGTTGATCCCTGTTCCACTTGTCCCGCTAACCATTTCATAAAGTTAATTGCGTAATCCAAATTAACGGTTACATTTAACTTATTATAACTAGCAGTGTCTGCAGTTAATCCAATTAAGGACCCCCATCCTTTAGATGACGTACCAAACTTTACTTGTTTAACTCCAGTTTGTTCAATAAGATTACCCATTCCGTCTATAACTTCTCTTAGAATTACATCTCTAAAACCTTGTCCATCGGCCACCCCTGAATTAGAGCTTAAAGTTCCTGCCGCTTCTGGTGTTCTACCTCTAGTTGGTTTGGATGTGGAGGTATAATTTATTCCTTCATCGTGTAAGGTAAAATAAGCAATATTGGATCCACTTCCATAGATTAATCTTTCTCTACCCTGTTTGGTGAGTTTTACATCTATAGTTACTTGTGTAGTTGTGGTTCCTGAAGGTTGATATCCCATTTATATAATTTTTTATTTAATGTTATTAATAACTACTTCCTCCTGGTATAATCCCAACACTCGAGTTATTTCCTCCCAATCTGTTAGCCGTTCTGGTAATGTCATTATTTTTTCTTTTTATTATTTTCTCCTTAGGAGGTTGTGTATTAAGAGGGTTTTTAACACATATACCTACCTCATTTTTAATATACCCATCCGGACATTTTTGATCACTCATTGTATCCTTTCTTAATATAAAATCTTCTAACTGGTAAACTTGACACCCATTAACCCCTATTGTTGTAGGTTCCCCTCTAAGGTTTGGCACTTCAGTGTATTTCCCAGCTGGAGTTGTGGCAAAAGTCTGTGTTTTTGCCGATTTAGTGTAATTGATGTCTCCATCATGTAAACTAAAATACTTAATCTTTATCTTCCCTCCTTTTCCAGTATATAATTTTTCTCTAGCCATAGGGGTTAAATAAACTTCAAAATTCTCAGTATTTGTTTTTGTGAATCCCATTATCTAAAAATCTAGTCCCATCGCTAATGTAAATTGTGAATCCTGTTTTTTCTCAATCGGATCACTTATTTTTCCTACAATGACTTCTCTAAATTCACTATCATAAACTGATACCTCACTAATTCTTACATTGTGTGCAGGGTCTGCACTACCAGTACCCCATGTAGGATTCTGTGATGTATTAAAGTCTGTACCAGCTGCAGTAAACATGAATGTTGTACGGAATACCGTTGCTTTAATGTCTGTATCTACATTCCCATACGTCCATCTTTCATCTCCAAAAGTTAGAGTTGCTGTTGGTGTTGAGTCTGTCATGTCTGTTAAAAGTGGCATATGAATCCAATCGTTTAGACTAAATAGACCATAATCTGGTGTATATGGACTGGTCGCAGTGATCACACAATTATCAAAATACTCTTTTGTTATTACAAATTCTCCATTATATAAAATTTCATAATCAACAAACATGTCTGTTCCACCGGCACCATCTGTAAATGAATTTAATATAGAATTACCTGCCGCGTCCTGAGCAACTGGAATTCTTTTCCACCCTGTGGAAGTTGGTGGTTCATTATTCTGAGTTTTTTGTATCAATATATCAAATCCTGTTGCCTCCCACCCTAAATATTTTTCATCATTTGGTCCTCCTGATTCTGCAGCGATACCATTTCTTCTCATAAACGGTAAACTACCATAAGGGAAAGTAAGTTTAATATTTTTATTTGCCCCATCACAATTGTCACAGTTTGTTGCTTCCATTGATAGGAAAGTATATTTGTTACAGTACATCCCACTTGTATATCCACTAGTACTAGTAAATTGGTAAGTTATCCAGAATTGGTCTCCAGCTTGGGATACTCCTTCAGCCGCCGTACTCCCAGTCACTGCCGTATAATCTGCTTTTAACTGTGGTAAAACCCAGTTTCTATTACTCTTATAAGATAACGCCGCAACAATCTCCTCATCATCAATAACTGCAATTTTTAGATCGGGAAATATCTTTCCAACACTAACTGGGGCTGTGTAATTTTCAATTAATATACCACCTATTGTAGTATTAGATGTTCCTCCGGAAGTATGTAATTGATAATAATCAATTTCACTATTTGAATTATATGTTGATACCAAAGTTCTTGGTGTCACTCTTGTTTCTCCTGTTAATAACAACCCCATCGTTGTATTCCCAGTATAGTTATACATAACGGTTGGTAAAGTAAGTTGGAAGTTATTAACTCCAGTCTCTGACCAGTAAAATCCTTCTCCATAAAAATTAGAAATAGAATTATTAGTGTAGTGTATAACCGCAATAGATTTCTGTCTATAGTCATCTGTGATTCCACCATAAGATTCTGAAAATACTGGTTTTGTGTACTCCAGATATTCTTTAGTTGAAGTGTAGGCTGTGGAACCAAAATTTGCTACTGTTCCGTGTGTTGATGCTGTCAACCCTGCAACTGTTTCTGTCCAAGGAATATTCATATTCCAAATTTTAACATCATTTACAGAAACATCACAGTTACTGTCAAATGATAAACTTAACTCATTCCAATAAGGAATTGTTGTACCTGTTCCGTAATAAGTGTCAATAGGGTTATGGTTAACCCCACCTCCATCATAAAAGAACACATAGGAATCTCTATATTGTGTAGTTGTAGACCCAGTAAAATTAGGTATTGATCTATCTACAGTAACTTTTAGACTGTTAGCTGATAAAGTACCTGTCACCTCAACTATTCTATACCATAAAAATGGTGTACCTTGTGATGAATCTATTGTCCCTGGACCAGTCGTTCCATCACTCACAAAAACAGCCGGATCTGGTGTAATTGTATTAGGATAAAGAGCGAATGAGTTTGGTACTAATAACATAAAGTCTCCAGCTACTGGTTCTACTCCATTTACACTTACATCTGTTATAGCCCCAGTTTGTCCTAAATTTATATCAATACCAGTTGTTCCCGGTACAGTACTTTTAACAACATTACTACCCGCTCTAACAATACTTGCTAAATTAGTTTTCCCAACACCTTTAGTGTAGGATGTTCCTGATTGGACAAAGTAATCGTATTTACGTTCAGGATAAGATGTAGAATTTTTAGTAGCCCCTGTAAAAAATCCTCTTGTTACTGCTTGATTATTTATAATCGTTTTAAGTACGTCTGGTGAACTTATAGAGGTGTAACTACTTCCACTATTACCCGGAACACGTAATAAAGGATACCTTTGTCCAGGAGGGTTATCCGCTGGTCGTAGAATATTTAATAAACCTAAATCAACGTTACCACCAGCTCCATTATTTAACCACGAATAATCATCACCAAAAGTTCCGTAATCCATTTCAGAATCACCAAACCCCCAATAACTAAAGTTAAGTCTACCTAATGCTAATTTTTCTCTACCATAGTCTGTTAATTTAGCACTCACATATGCTACACTATCTTTTTTTATATATCCCATTTTAATTTATTTTCTTTAATATATTATCTTTCATTTTATTATAAATATCAAACTCTAAAATTTCTAATAGCTTTTTAATGACGCATTAAACGTGTCAAACTTATTTGTTGAACTTGTAGCCGTTGTGGTTAGAGTTGACCCGCTAACAGATACATATGTTTTATAACTAACTATCCTATATAAATACTTTTGATTTAGTGTATCGAATGGTCCAATTTTAGTGTTATATTGGGACATGTTTTCTTGATGTGTGATAGTTGTCCAAGTCGTTGCTGAGTAAAATTGTGTATCGGCACTATTAGTGACCTGTATCTCAAAATAACCAGAGCTAGTAGTTGGTGTGGGAGTTACTCCCCATGTTATATTCTTATATGGTGTTGATAGACTTTGACTGTTAATTCCAGTTAAATTAGTTATATAAAAAACGTTCACTATCTCACCAGCCACTAGTCTTATATTCTCATTAAAAATTATTCTTTTCGGATTAGTTGTTGACCTATAATATTCATCATTAGGTACTAATCTCACTCCATTTAATAGAACTACTGTATTGCTTAAATCAGTACTGTTAATTATATCTTGGTTGGTATAGTATTCATATGATGTTGATCCCGTGTTATAATTAAATGTATTATAATTAACATCTGTAGTTGTAGCTCCAGAAGTCATCGTTGTCGGGACTGTCTCTGTTTCTGACACAAATCCATCTATGGTACTACCTTTTATGTAGGTTACAACTATTCTATCGGAGGTTTTTATATTAACTGAATTGGCAACAGTCTTGTCCACCATTATTGTTATCTTTCTTTGGTCTTTAATATACTCAATGTCTTTTAATAGAACCACTCCATTTAGGGTTAGACTTACATCCCCAACAGGTTCCTGACTTAAATAGTACTCTGACTGTCCAGATGTTATAATAGGTAAATCCTCAACTATTAATTCAATCTTTTCTGTCGTATTAAACCCTATCCCAGTATCTGTCATACCAGTTGCAATTCCTAAATTTGTTGCATCATAAGGACTTACATTATTATTAGGTTCTAATATATAAGGTACTGCTGGGTCTGTTACAGCAATAAAAGTATAATCAGTACCTGAATAATTTAGGTTATTTTTATATATTGTACTTACTAAAGCTTCATACCCTTTATCATCTGGATTATCAATTAAAGTATCGTAGGTCAGTCCGGAGGTTAGGTAACAACTTGCGGTTGTTCCATCTCCAGTATACACAAAAGAACTTTTAACTAAAAAGTCGTTTGAATTTTCTGGTTGTCCGGGTCCTCTTTGTGAGGCCAAAGCTGATGGAAGTACCGTATCAACTAGTTTGTGTTGGCAACATGCACTATACACATAAACATTTCCTGTTGCAAATCCAGTATAATATCCACTATAAGATGTGGTTGCACTTATAAACTGAGGACCTCCAGATAACCAACCATTACCTGCACCTATTGCAAAATCAAATGTCATTCCTGACATGTAACATTGATCCCTTTCCCAATATCCCGCATTACCAGTAACACCTTCGTTTAGTATGTTTAGAGCTCCTGTGGTTGGGTTTGGGATTGGTATAATGTGTCCATTCTTTTCCGCTGTCTTAAATCTTGCAGTATATGATAGTATGTCGGTTGTCGGTGCCTTTTTTCCATCATAATAAAAGGTCTCTCCTGTGTTTCCAAAAGTTTGTATAGTTCCACCCGTGGTTATGCGAACTCCTGTTAGGTAATTAGATAGTGTACCTGCAGTATAAAAACCGTCCCATATAGGGGCTAAGTGACCTCCTGAACCATGTCCTCTTGTAATATCATTCCCCCACCAATAAAAAGAAGGTTTTGATAGGTATGAAGGATCTAATCCTGGTCCTAGAGAATTTGCCGATATACTAAAAAAGACACTATAAGTACTAGAAGTTGTAGTAGCACTACACGCTAAGTTAGGTGTTTCGGGAAACGCCCCAAATAATCGTTGATGTACTGGGGGGTAGACAAATCCTTTCTGTCTATCACTCCACTTATACACACTACTTCTAAATTTTCCCGTATACCCAGTGGCAAAACTACGTGGTATATAATATTCTAGGGTTGCCGCAGATTTAGTAACATTCCATACTGAATTATTAGTGGATGCCGTGGGTCCTGTTGGTAGCATATTCAGAGTAGTGTACGGACTTCCTGAAAAAGAGTATCTATAATAGTTAGATAATTTGGACGCACCACTCATTGTGATAGTAGGTCGATAAAATACATCATAACATGTGTACACATCTAAAGGTATATAAGCAGTATTCTGATTAGTATACTGTGAATTACTAATCAACTTAGCCGAATCTCTTAATAAAGTTTTATATCTACATTTATCCATTTGAGTACAATGATGAATTAACACTACCCTTTATTATTTTGGTACGTGTTTTGTTGTTATTTGTTATAGGACCTAAATTATTAGTTCCATATAGTTTTATATTTTCTCTTTGTATAGTCCCATTACTTTCAATATTTTGACCTAAAATTAATGTACCATAATTCTGTGTATTGTCTAGAGTACCAGGTCCTCTTTTATAAGTGCCGTCCTCTCTTTCGATTGATACATCCTTATCGGGACTTCTATCATAACCAGAGGCTGTAGAAGTTGTTGTTATTGTAGGTGTTACATTTATATTTCCTGTTTTCTTCATAATATTTATTTTCTAAACTACGTCGTCTATTAATCCTCTTTCATACCAATCTATTTCAGTAACAGATTCTGTTCCATCAGTGCCAGGCCAAACATTACCATGTCCTGGTGAAAGTCCCCATTTAGCAGTACCTCCTGCTGGTGGTGCACTTCCAGATAATCCTCTCCAATGCATCATTCTATTACAATCTAATTGAGCGTCTTGGTCATATTCCATTCCCATAGTAAAGGCCCCATTACGATTTTCAATATCAACTATATATGCAGTTGATACGGCACCAGTGCTTCTATAAAGTTTAACACTATCCAATATTAATCCATTTATATTAGTAGATATTTTGAAATCGGTTGTACACCCAACACTAGGAGACCAATCGACTTCATAAAACCCTGGTCCTCTAACTAATATTTCTAAATCCTCACCTGCAGTTATGGCATCTTTTATGAATATTTTTCCTTGTCTTTCTGGAATTCCAACACCCGCAATAAAATCAAAACAATTCGTAGGTGGTCCAAATGGAACACTATTATTGGCACATCCTATTGATCCACCAACATTATATGTTTTTTGTCCCCCTAAAGAACCTGGTATATTTTGTAACCCAGAAATAAATTTAACCCCTATTCTAAGACTAAAAGACCCCCCCGCAACTAAGGCACTAACTGGGGTTGAAACCCCACCAACTGTATTGGTGCCATCAGTTTGTACTAATATTAATGGTTCTGTTTCTGTTGCGGCATCACCTGGTCCAATTATTCGTGAATATACTACTGTTTTATTATACCATTGACTACCCGTGTTATTATTTAACGTATCTGGGGTATCATAAGCAGGAAAAGGGTTTGTTAACATTGTGCTGTTAGAAATATCTTCTATTTCCATTGTACTATGTTGTCCATGTCTATAAACATATTTCTGTTTATCAAAGACTGTATTACTATATTTTGTTCCTAGACCTATTATAGTAGTAGAAGGTATAAATTGCTCTACTAATGGCGTCCAGTATGGTTCTATTTTACTCATAAATCCTATCATATTTTCATAATCTAATTGATTACTACTAAATGGATAAGTTACAACTCCGGTTGATGTTGAATGTGTTCCTCCACTCACATAAGATTCGTATAAATTCCTTAATGTTGGATATGCTGGCCAATTTGGTTGGAATCCAAATCCCCCTCCACCTATCGTCTTTCTATTTTTAACGTTTATAAAGGTGGTCTTAAGGTTATCAATATACTGAGCAAATGTTGTAGCACTAACTGTAAAAGAAGCGGCGCTTAATTGTGAACCATAATAATAACTAAATGGGTTTAATGGATCAGTAGAACTAGCCATGAAAGGATTCGTTCTATAACTATAAACTGGCCATAGATTATTTTCCATATACCTATCAGTACCCGGTGTTGCTGGGTCACCCATTGTTGGTGCATAATTTTGTGAATAATATTCAAAATTCTGTGATATTGGAAATCCGTAATCCTTATTGTATTTGTAAACATCATATTCTATCCCCTTTGCCACATTAATATGAGCATCTACCATCTTGGTGTTCAATACTAATTTTTCACTATCCCCAACAGCGTAATAGGTATCTCGAATTGTATTAGTAGTTGCTGTATTACTATCACTAATACTCCAATCTCTAATTGTGTCGATCCCATCTTTCACAGACCAAGATTTTTTATTATCAACCTGTGGTGTTAAAGAGAAACCAGGACAGGAGACATATATTTCTTGTTCGTAGAAGTCATTCCATTCAAAATTAAAATATTGTCGGTATTCTTCGGTTCTCATTGTTAAGAAGTTCATTATATTAGTGAACAATTGCTGTGACCCCACTCCTCCTTGCCATAAGTTAGGATTTTGTGAATGTACCCATCTTCCTTGGTTGGTATTGTGTAGATATACTGTGTTTATAATTGTCTCGTTTGGTGGTGCATTATACGCTAGTGTCTGTGCCTCTGGTTTGGTTCCGGTAATGTTCCATCCTTGTGCGGTACTCATTGATGGGGAAACTCCCCAACTTTGACCTAAAGGATTTAATGCGTCAATAAAAGGATTCTCAATAAAACCCCAAGGTTCACCTATTATATGATCACTCACAGATGTTATAGGATATAATGAAGGTTGGGAATAGTCACTTATTGTGAGTACGGCGTATCCTGCATCATATAAATCTTTTGCTAATTGTTGCATATTTGCAGGAATTTCTTCCCCAACGTGTTCAAAAACATATACCGCACCACCACCAAATTGTACAGCTTCATTTACATTAGTCCATGTACAAAATAATGCTGGATTATTAGGATCACAAGCCCCTGGTGTGTTACCTTTTCCTATACCTCCTCCTCCAGTACTATTTGTATAACCTAACCCTACACCGGCCCCTAAAGAATTTTTTATATAATTAAAATTATTCTCTAGTCCTAATTCATTAGAAACTAAAACTATTGTTAAATCTTCTTCTGGTATGGTTCCTGTTGGTACGGTTCTGGTGGTAATCGAAGCCCCAGAGATATCTGTAAAACACCTAAATTTATCAAAATACTCTTGACCCCCATCATAAGGACCTCTATGTGGTGAGTTAGCACCAATGGTGTTAGTTTCCCGATACCATCCACCCTTCATTTGAAAGTAGTAGTTGTCATCATGAGAAAGTACTCGAGGATATCCTTCTGCGTCCATTGGTATGTCCACTGAAACTGCTGCCTGATCAAGAGAATTAGTCAAGTAGTGAATAGACTGGTTAACCATGTCTGTATCAAGTTTACCTCTCGTAGTGTAAACATATTCATTAAACTCAACCAGGGATTCCGGTGCACCAATAAATTTTAAGAAAAATTCTATGATTTTTCGTGTCCCTTTTGCCCTAAATAAATAACCAGCGTTTATAATCAATCGTCTCCATAACTCAATATCAAATTCCACTGGTGTCATACTTACTGAAGTCCCTGAAAAAATAGGGTTGTTTGTTCCTCCAAAAAAAGATTCTAGTAGATTACTCTGATCATTAAAATCAATAGTCTCAAACCCTAATGTTCTCGCAAAGTTCTTAACTAATTGATCCGGTATATTATTACTCTTATTATAACTAACACGATTAGCGAAAGCCAATCCATCTATATATCTTTTAACTTCATCAAATTCACGACCGTATATTCTTAATAATTTTTGTACTCTATTATCAGATGTGTCAAATTCTTTTATTGCTTCTGTTGTAAAAAACCTAGAAACTAGATCTGTTTTATAATTGTCGTAAGAATCGGACAACTCTAATAATCCTATAAGGTATGTTTGATACTTTGTGGTGTTAATATCTATATTATACCCATCTGTGGTTGGCCAAGTGTATTTTCTAGGTGTCTCTATAAATCCACCTCCATTACCCTCCATAGGAACTGTAAATTTTGATGTAAAAATAGGTGTTGTCTCTCTATTTAATAAGAAACTGTCTAAATTTTTTAATTTAGAAAAAAATTCTTCGACTATTTGTTTATTTGGTTTTATGTGGAAATTTGCAGACATTATTCCTCCACTAGGTGAAGAAGTAGTACCTGTGAAAGGATTTCCTTTAACATTAAAATACACATAGTTTTGTGAAAGGTTTGATGTGCCAGTATACCCGATTATTGGTAATTCTTGTACATTATTTGCATATCCTGGACTATTACCTATTGTACTTCCAGTTACCGGAAATTTTATAACATATTTATAATAGTCTAACCCCATCATTCTAATCCCATTATATCCTTGATATGGATTAGGTGAGTTCTCTAAATTAATATCAAAATTATTCCTTATCGTTGATGCGGGAACTTTGAATTTTGATCGATTTGTTATTGGACTGTAGTCATATTCCAGAATTGTATTCAAAGTCGCCCCACTAACTATCTTATTGACGTATAGGGAAGCTGGCCACTTCCTTATTATACTAGTAATACTTGACTTTATGTGTTCTCTTAGACTACCAAATAAAGTATAATTAAATAGGTCGTTTTGATCTAGATTTAAGACTAAATTTAGGTTGTTATCAAGAAGTGATTGTCCTTGGGTGGACGTAATACCTAAATTACTCAATGATATTGCTTGAGAAAATCCCTGTGTTTCGTAGAAAATATTACTTCTAGACTCCAGATTAGCTGTAGTATAAAAAGTGTTAAATATCGTTATGCTACCTTCTGATATTTGATATCCCACTAAACTCGGTGAAAAGTCCGCGTTAGATTGATAATTACCTATTACTCTTTTATATGCCATTATAACGAGGTTATACTATTAAAAGTTTTACTGGTATCGACATTTGTACGTTCTTCTCTAACTTCATATAGAGATTCATTAAATGTGTCTTTAATTTCAAATAAGTTATATTGTTTATAAATAGCGTTACTTGAATCATAAATTGTGTATATTCCGTCTTGGATTGATTTTGTTTGGTTACCAAATATACCGGTTCCTAAAGTATCAAAATCATGTTCTGTTAGTTCTATCTCTATCGTTACTGGATTAAAGAATGTATTGGAGATTGCGATCACCTGTCCTGTTTGTCCTAAAAAAGGTTCTGCGTTTGGTTTAACATTAGGTGCAGAACTTGGGGTTAAGGTTAAAAATATGAGATTTCCTCCATCGTTAAAACTATACCTTATTGCCTTCTGAGTTGTATTAGATAATTGTTGATTAACTGGCTCTGCTAAATTTGAGGATGTAACTATCCTAAATAAATTTCTTATTTTAGAGTTAGTATTTTGGTCATAGTATTCAATTCTATATCCCACTAACCCTCCATTTACTGCTTCAGAAGTAAGATTGGAGTTGTCAAGGACAATACCTTTTACCTCTGGAAGTGCCGCTAGATTACCACAATCAACTATTGTTTTAATAATTTCTCTTGGTTTCAAAACAATGGTATAGATACCCCTAGCATTGAATATTGTTGGGGAAAGGGTTAAATTATACAAACCTTCTAACACCCCTCCTAGTGCTCCTCCCGACGATGGCTTATTATAACTCGTTAAAAATTCAGGGGCACTTACTTTTACGAAACTATTAGTAAAGTTTGAGTCCCTACTTGGTGAGTAGTGTACGTACATATCCACATCCTGTGGTGATACATCTGCCGGTCTTTTTATTCCATAATTACCTGTTGCCATTTAATAATTTTTTAGTTTTTAATTTATTATATTGAAAAATCCTGATTGGTAAATATCAAAATCCTCCAAAGTCTTAACTTCTGTTAATCTATAATGTTCTTCAAAAACGGAAGCAATTCCTCTATCTATAAATACATTATTTTCTATTTGTGGAGGGAAAACATGTCCCATTGTCCACTCTTCTTTTATATCTGGATAAAGACATCCTGGACAACAATTTTTCATCTCTACTGCGAACATTGATTGTTTTCCTATCTCATAATCCCAATAATGTATATTATCAATGGTGTATGCAGTAACAACTCCAGGAGTTATTTGTGTCCATCCATTCTTCATTCCTAAAGATGGGACTCTTCTAACTAAAGGATACCATTGATTAACACCGTATTTTGCCGTCATGTTTGCATCAGTCATCGCAATATTTACATTGTCTTGAACCGCACCACTTGAGTCGACCCCTATAGCGGTCCCAAGCCACTTAATTCTGTTTAATTTACTTTCTGTAGTACCTGTAATTATAAAATTACCTGAGTTTGTTTTTCCACAACATCCACCCATACAAGAACCGTCATCACAAGTTGCGTAAATATCATAATTAGACGATGTTGGGTCCGTACAACCATATTTACAGTTATCATACACACAGGAACCATTGTCAAACGTGGCTTCCTGATTCCAATTAGAAGCTGTGTTATCCATACACCCACCAATACTACAAGTTCCATCATCAGTTGTATAAATAGGGTTATAATTATCTGCCCTAGGATCCGTACATCCTTCAGTTGTGAAGGTACAACTTCCATCGTCAAATGAAGCTGATGAATCGTAGTTATCTGCTAAAAAATCTGTACACCCAAATGTTTGTTGGTTATAATCACAACAACAGTTGGAAACCCCCATATTTACACAAAAATTATAGAGTCCATTACATGGAATTGTTGCTGAAGTGTTCCAATTACCAGCGTTAGGGTCTGTACATCCATAACAATCATAATTACAACTTCCGTCGTCAATAGTTTTTAAGAAATCGTAATTACAAGCATTATTATCGGTACAACCATAAGGATCAGCATCCATATTATAGACACAAGAACCGTCATTTGCATTAGCCCCTGGAATATAATTAGGTGATGATGCTTCAGTACATCCCCAGGCATTACACCAACCATTCGCTCCTGTGGAACCAGCCATCACAAAAGGAATAAAATCATAATTATTATTTATTGCGAAAGAAAAATCATAAATACAAGCCGACCCATCATCTGCGATTTCAGATGTAGAAGTGACTCTAACAACATAGGTACTTGGTATAAGAATTGGAGTTGCCAATGGAACTGATAAGAAATTACCTCCTTGGAAGTAAAATAATTCGTAAGAGGTACTTAGTCCGGTAGTGGTTGACGTCATACCAGCGTCACTACTACCGATCAAAATATTTGCCCCTAAACTGAACGGATTAAACGCTCCGATTACCGGAGTTGGTAGTCCCCAAACATTAGCCACATTAGTGTCAATAGACTCAAAGAAATACGAGTTAATTGGGCCACTATACGGATAAGAAGCAAAGTCAAAACTTAAACATAATTCATCAATACATCCTGGTTGTGCCATTATACTTATTTTTTATTTTTTTCACAGAACATTAGACATTCGTCAAATGTTTTATATTCACCGGTACCATCATAGATTTCTGTTGTTAAATTATCAATACATGACCATGTTAGTTCCATTTGATTTTTAACACATCCTCTTCCATTCCATAAATATCCTTGGTGTGCTTGTTCTAGACAACAAGCCTCACCATATTTAGTTGCGTTTATTTGACCTAATTGAACAAATGCTAAGGTCCCGTCTAACATCTTTCTGGTTCCTTTACATTCTACACCTAGTAGTTTCTCTTTTACAATATCATAATTCTCACAAGCAATATATCCAAGTGTACCATTCATATTATAGGAGTAATATCCATCACATTTTATTACATTGGCATATTCCATGGCGGCTCCTTTTGTATACCATACAGGTATATTATCTACGTATCCGACTATCTGATGATTCCCTATGTTTGTATTATCCCTGTTTGGCATACTACATATTCTATCTATACGATTCCATCTATAACCCTCACTTATTTTTTCTTCACAGAATTTTACTTGTTGTTCAATTGTTGTAGATCTATACCACTGTACAACCCCTTCTGTTGTTATACTTTCAACATAGTCTTCGGCTGTTGGTTCAACTCTATCTTCTGATAGAGCGTCTTCATGAGAAGAACACGCCATATATAATTTTTTTCCCCTCATAATATGTTCATGAAAACCTAAACACCCTATTTGTAACCCATATTCTCTTGCTTGGGAAGGTAGGTTAAAGAGTGGTTCATTGTCTAGTTTTGACACAGCGTATGTTGAATAATCTATCGGTTTATTCGGGTCTCTTTTACCAAATAACATAAAATTGAGAACTTCCTTTATGATATTGTCCTGTTCTGGTTTTATGCAACATCTATCACAAGCAACCCCTACAGTTTCATCATAATTTAATGCTGTTATATCTAAACATCCTATTTTTTTATTTTTATTCATAACTTATATATTATTAACTTGTACATGGGGTTAAATTTATACAATCAGATAAAAGATCCTGACACATACCACCCGAAGAGTTCATTAAAGCATCATAAGAAGCTTGACTTAGTAAGGTGTAACCGTCACATGCCGGTCCCCATGTCCCACCAACATTGACACAACAATGTACTTCAAATATGGTACCATATAGACAAGTGCCATTATCGAAACAGGGGTCACCGTTATTAATTGCATTTGCACAATCTATATTAATTGGGTCGCCAAAGTTAACCGCCATTGGGTCACTACACCCTATTGGCATATCGTTAGAATTATCAAAATAACAACAACTAGTGTCACCTAGAGTCCCAGGTATTATAGCGTTTGAGTATAGTAATTGTCCTTGTGTTATCCCTAAGGAGGTATTAGTTGCTTGTGCTGTTAATCCCCAAACTGAAGAAGGTGGATTACCAGAACAATCAGTACAACTATATACGTTACCATTTGGCCCCACCTGTGGTGTACAATTATTTGGTCCTACTAGATAGTTACTTGCAGTAGGGTCGGGACATCCTGGTTGATAATGACAATAAACTTCTCCTCCATCGTATTCCATATTAGGGGCCCAGTCCTCTGAATTGTAATCCATACATCCCCAATCTGAGTCTTCCATAACACAACAATGACCTCCATTTAATAATGGTACCCAGTTAGAATTACATTGAGCGGGATCGGTACACATATTTTGGTCACCAAAACAAAGACCCGAATATTGTTGATTAGTTAGTATAGAATTTGGATCCACACAACTAGAAGTTATCCCACATTCACAAACATAATTTTGACCTGGTACGTTATTTAGGTCAAAACAAGGTTCTGTCGCCGAGGGATTATAATTAGTGGCCTCGTCATTCATACACCCAATTATAGATGTACAATCACTTTGCGCCACACAATCAGCTGCTGTAGAATACATGGTAACCCCTGGAATCATCACTGGAGAACCCACACAACCTCTAACTCCTAAAGAACCATCAGGTTGTTGGACTGGTATTCCATTAAGTTCAATATAATAGTTAAGGTTACAATACCATCCCACAATAAATTGTGAAGTTTCGCACTGAGCACTTGTATCTTCTGGTCCAGATGGGATTATTCTATGATCAGTACCAAATACTGGTGTTACATAAGGAGCTGATGTAGTTTGAATATCACTTCCTTGTATCCCTTGTGCACCAAAAGCAGACCCAAATGTTAGTTGGTTAATAGCCCCAGGGATTACCGGGGAGAAAGTGTCATAGGTTCCATCCTGGGTAGGTGTAAGTGTATTAATTTCTTGTGTAAAGGTATTACTTACCTCATTAAGGAAATGAGTTGGTTTACACCCTAAGAAATTTGGTTTTTGGTGATATTTCAATGATAAATCTTTTAAGAGTAGAGTAAAAGTTAAAGGACTATTAACTATCGGTTCTTTAATATCACATATTAACCTTAAACTTAAATCTGTAGCTCCTCTAACTGTAATTTCGCTCTCCAACTCTATTGTTTGTAGTCCATCCGCAGCATCAAAAGAATTACTAGACCATACTTTTCTTGGAGTAATTAATGTATTGTTGTCAGTTGTGTAATTATAGGGCATCTCATCAATTGCAAAATAATCTAATCCAAAACCATAAAAATCTCCAGCGATAAATGATCCTTGTGGGTTGACAACTAATAATTGTATTAAGTAGTTACCTGTGGCTGGGATTGTGAAGACCGCCTCAATGTCATTAGACCCTGATCCTCCATAGAACATAAGAGGTATTACCGTTGTACCACCAGGGTATGCTGAAACTTCAATATGTAGATCAGTACCCTGTAATACATTATCAACTGATGGGGTATAATATGGTGTTGTTGTTCCACCTAATGTAAGACCAACATACCCAAACCGGAATCTATAGGTTCTATTCTGTTCTAATGATCTTATTAGATTTAACGCTAATCCTGGAAAGTCATCGGTTATTATGGTATATATACCATCTACTACCGCATCTATAACTGTTGCCCCTGGAGTAGTTATTACACCTGGTTGTAAATCGTCATCTTCTCCCATTTCAAAATCTTCGAAATATATATAACCCCAGTCTGGATCGAGTTGTCCTGTTGCTCCTAATTGTATTGTACTCAGGGTTTGACTATTATAATCCTCCATTGTTAAGGTTGCTTTAGCGATATATGTTACACCATCTATGACATCATTCACTAAAGGACTATAAAGTAACACTCTTTCTCCACTATCTTGTATTATTTCCCCTTGAAGTCCTGAATTTACAAATACCTGGTCTGGTGATTGGAGACCAACATCTGAATATAACAACCCATTATCACCTCTTCCTAGAAACAGAGTACTATAAGGAAAATTAAATAATTCTTTTCCTTGTCCTTGTATGTCATTACCATAGTCTAAATAACACTTACCATTCCACCACACAAAACCATATTCACTATAGTCCTCACAACATGGTCTTTTAACTACTATCTCTTTAGTTGTTAGGGGGTCATAAAACATAACAGCCCCATTGTCTTGTATATAATAAGGTATTGGGCATTTATAATCTTCAGTTAAAGTTTCTACACTTCCACTACATTCCTCCGCAATACCAGGGTGAATTACATCCCTATAAATACCAATATCTTTTACGTCTTGGTAAAGTGGTATATTAATATTCAAAGTTCCTCCACCATATGCCAACATACTTAAACATTTCACCCATCCACAATCATCTTCTGGTGCACATGTATTACATTCTCCATTAATAAGAGCACTACAATACCACAATGAACCTGTAGTATCTTCTACCACATCCCCTATTTCGTATATATTATTAACCCCATCCCACGGTCCTAAATCTGCACCATTACAATACAAGTACCCATCATTCATTAGGGTATTACCTTGTACATTAGTAGTTATAGCACCATAAAGATTATAACCAAGATAATAGAAAGGGATAACCCCTAAAGGAGGGTTAGTTAATTCATAATAAACTTGGTTCCCTAAATCATCGTACGTTTGAGACCCGTACACCCCTAGAGGTAAATTGTCAACATCTATTGGGTCAGAATTTAGAAGATATCCTGTTATGTTATGTTTATATAATTCTATATTGTAAGCAGTTGGTAATATATTAAACCCTTTGAAGAATCCAAATACTTTTCTTTTTACTGAGTTAAAAGTATTCTGTTGACTGGGTGAACTTTCTAATGAGATTGAGAAATCATCTATTTGTATAAAGTCGCCTACCATATTTACCACTCCTGTTGGTCCTGCTGGTATATTAACCACTATAGTAAACCAGTAGTTACCTCCTGAAGGTGCAGTGAATGTAGTTGTTATAGTTTCTCTATCAGGATAATATGGAATCTGTTCTGATGACCAATCGAACACCACTAAATTTTGAGTTACCATATCAATTCCCATTATTTGGACTTGGAAAGGGTTGGTGGTTGCCAAATCATCGATAAAGTCTTTATGTGACCTAACTCTACTCATTATATTCACCGATAATCTATAATTCACTCCAGCCGATAACTGTATTCCTTGATTTAGTGTAAATGGATCCATAACCCCTGGAGATAATAGGGGATTAACTGATGGAGTTTGTAAAATTAGTCTACCAAAGTTTGGAACGGCACCTCCGATAATATCAGTAATTTCTAATCTAATATTATTATTTCCCGGAATAACAATATATGGGCTATACTGATTCCACACTAATTTTGTATCGTATTCTTCACTACCTCCATACCATCTAGCGGTTCCCATTTCAAAATCATCATGAAAAGCGTCATCAATAAAGTCATTAAATAGTTCTATAATTTTTTCATCAATATCTTGCTCCCACTGACCATAAGCATCAGTTACTAAATTACCACCAAACCATGTAGGAGGAATCACAAACCAGTCCTTAATACCATCAGCATCTACGTCAATAAAAAGGGATTCAATACAATCATCCATAGATTGATTGGTGTCCAAACAAGGATAAGGATATATTCCATTAGTGTATATCGGTTCTGGATTTAGAATCGCTCGTCTCATATTAGTCCTATCTCCTAATAAACTTCCTCTTGATATTTTTCTTTTTATATATTCCATTTATTATTGTTCAAAAAAGGGGGTTATGGTACCTCCGCTATATGCAGTCTTTAATTGTTCAATAGAATAATTTGGTTTTAACCTTCTCATTCTTTTAATTGAGTTTTTAACTCCTTTTGGTATAAAATCCGCAAATCCCGACATATCTTGTGGTTGTGGCTCCACTTGAACCACAGTTGGTGCCTGAACCTTAGGTAAAGGAGGTAATATATATGTTCTTGTTTTTCCTGATTTCATTTTTAATATTCTATTCCTGGCCAGATTGGTAAGTTATTTAATCTTTTATCCCATAGATCCATTTCACACCCATTATTATAAGTATTTTCAACTAAATAATTTTTAAGTCTAGGTAGTGGATCACCTGCACCTTGTGATATTATGTATTGGTTCCACCATGCTATGAGATCTAGGTCAACCCAACTTGTTTCAAACCTATAAGTTCGGGTAGCCGGATCCAATAACACCGTGACATAATCAAATTTTTCATTCCAATAATCAATATAAAAATTACCATCATTACTATCGACAGGAAAAGTCCTACCTAATGTGTGAACGACTCCCTTCGCTGAATTAAAAAACTCTACCTTCATATAGAGTCTACTATCTGTCATATTTAATTTCGCCTCAGATTTCCAATGATATAAGAACGAACCCTGTTCTGACTTACAAAGATTAATAAAGGAATTATCATTTTCTGATAATTGTATATTAGCATATGATACTAATTTCTGAGTTTCTCGATGTGGTGTTGTGAAATAAGATAATCTAACATAACTTCCTATAAACCGAGCAGATCTATAAGCAACATCTTGTTTACTAAATATTCCAGATTCTGTCCAACTTGTTGTCATAGACGGAATACAACCAGAACCATCACAATTGTTCCACATATGCATCTGAATAGTGTAACACCCAGCCTGTTCGTTTAAGTTATCCCCAATATTTGACCCTTCATCACATCTTAAAGTATATTTTGTTTTTTCCCAATCATCAATAGGATTAATTTCTAGTTGGGTTATTTTATCTATTCTCTCTTTTACCTCTTCGGTATTGTCAACTGGGAAAAAGTCTTGTTCAATCTGTATATTAACATTACGTTTTTTCCCTGTACTTCTTAATTTATATTTTTGTATATCACTCATAATATGTTTATATAGTTACTTGATCAACATTTCTAGCTGCCCAATAAGTGGCTAATGATGTTACTTGTGGAGACCCAGCATAGTATTCTACTCCATAACCCTCATAATGTAGATTATTATCCCTTAAAGTTCCCCCTACTGAACGTATAAAAATAAAAGCTTTGTCTCCTTGATGCATTGGTATTGGTGCGGACTTAAAACTTTGTGACCATCTTTTTTGGAAATCTCCCTTATTCGAATTTGAACCACTTTCTCCACAACTTGGTAGATACTCAGCACTTGCATGATTAATTGGGTCATACTCGTAACTATTAATATTTCCTATATTACAGTCTGCATAAGCCGTGAAGGCGTCTCTACATGGACTATACGCCATTTTATTAACCGCTGGTACTCCATTAACATCAAAACCTCCACAACCGTGATTCCATTTTTTATTAACAAATGAGTTATACCCTTCGGATTGGTACCATGGTTGTGCGTTAGAAGACCCTCCTGCTGTCCCATCATCAGGGTCGTAGATATACGTACAAGAATTGGAACCTGTTCCCGGTCCTGCCACTCCACATTTTTCAGAAACAATACCTATCCAGAAACCTGAATATAATCTAGTATATCTCTGATAAGCGTCTGTTAGAGACATTTTATAAGCTAAGTTTTTAGCTTCACTTAGAGAGAGTACTGTAGGACCTCCAGACCAAGATGCAGTTCCATCATTCATATTTGGATTATTCCATACTATTGGTGGTCCACCTACCCAAGATCCAGCCACTGACCACCCTCGATCAGTATTAGTACCATTATACCAATGTTCATATCCATCATAGTTAATCCCCATTTCAATGTTAAGTCTACCTCTAAACTCGTAAGTATATGTCATATTATTTGGTATATCTGGCTTAAAATATGAAGGTTGTGTGTACGGTTTCATAATATTACCGACCGCTTGAGCTTGTGAAGTTCCCCCACCATCATAATCATACCACCTATTTCCTGCATCTAGATTCATACACCCACAACTCATAGAACAAGCGTCACTTTTATAACATTTACCCAAAATACTTCCCGCTCTTGAATTAGTCCAATTATCAAGTGGTATGGGTAAATTACCCGGAGTGACTCCTCCATTGGCATAGGGGTTACCCGAAAATGGACTAGCGTCAGATTCTGGAGTACCGTCTGGCCACTCTGCGGCGCCCTCAGAAGTTGATGCTATAAAATTAGTATACCATGTTTGTGTACATTGTCCATAAAAAAATCTCCAATTATCTGGGTCACTAGGTAATCGATGTCCAACAATATTAACACTACCAGGAACCATAGCATATTGTGAATCCTCTATTATTCCAGACCGTCCGTCTGCCGTACCAAAACCTACCCATTGTATCCCCAGTCCCCCATAAGGTTGTGTTTGTTGCCAAACTGGTACTCCTGCTGGGTTATTAACATTTCCATCTGAATCCACATCTACAGGCCATCCGTGTCGTGGGGCTAAATAGTCATTAGTCCCCGGAATCCCACTACCCTTATCATAACAGGTATTACATTGGGAGGTGTCGAACTTATAAAATTCGAAAAGGTTATGGTCAAAATACACTGGATTACCTGTAGATCCATTAGCATCAGTTATTTGAGAACTCCAATCCGTTTGACCATTATTAAAATTTGCTGCGTTATAAGTAAAACTTGGTCCTTTTGTTTCAACCCCAAATGGTGATGTCTCATTATCAAATAATGCTTGTTTTTTTCCCTTATTTGTACCAAATTGTGAAAATCCTGTATTAGCCGGGTCTAATGAACCATAAAAATCAGTAAAGTCTGGTGTAAGTAAAAAGTTTTCATATCTAAAAATATCATAAGCAATCACTCCACTTTCCTTATTTGCGTTAAAAACAGGATTAGACACACCACAAACCACGCCAGAAAAACGACTTCTTGAAGGATAATTTGTAGTAGAAAAGTTTTCATTTATGTCATAAGCGACAAAATTGGTACCAAAATAAGTAGCTTCTTTCCAATACGGGAATAGACCCCTACCCGCGTTCCACCCAAAATTGTGATCACCTCTTTGGTATTCAGGGCTGGGACCAAAAGGTAGTCCACTAAAAGTATTAATCGCCGTATTAAAAGTAATTATAATTGGGTTAAGTTGTGTTGCAAATACAGTTCCGTAATTTCCTGCACTACTTGGATTTGTTCCAGTTACATACGAACAACAACATCCATTTGGGTTGGGGTTGGCACCACCTGGATATGTTTGCATAATTCCGTTAACGTCCCCAACACATGGTCCGCCTTGCACTATATTACTGGCACAAGGATATGTTGCAAAAGGGTTATAATTGGCAGCCACATCATCCATACATCCATATATTACAGTAGAGTAAGAAGAACTATTTTCTCCAAGTTTGGACGGTGTTATACCCACAGCAATTGTTTTATCTATATTAATATAGTGTTTTCCGTTTAGGAAAGGGTAATCTACCCCTAAGGTCTGTTCCACATCTTCAAAATAACCAATATCTAGTAATTCTCTCCAAACCATTAGTCCATCCACATCTTGAGCCCAATAAGGAATACCTAGAACTGAAGGGTCAGCAGTTTCTATATAACTTGACCATCTTTTTATCTGGTAATCCGCAAGAGGATCGTATACCCATCCACCATATTTTGGTGTACCAAAATACCTCATTAAGGTAACATTATTGAAGTAAGCCTCATATGGTGGAGAAAACGTACCCCCCGTATTAGCATCATAACTTCCTTCAAAATTAACTATACCTAATAATATTCTATAAACTCCAGAAGTGGCTGGGTTGAATGTTAGTGAGTAGTTTATTGTTTGAGCAACTCCATTTACATCAGCGGCAGTTCCAACAAACAGAGCCGAAGAACCATTCCCTAAAGTCTCTTCATTCCCAGATGGTCCTAGGATTCTAACCACCCCTGTGGTTGTGACCTGTGTAAAATCAAATTCCAATAATAACCCCTCATCTGGTAAATTACATAATTCTGGAGTGATAAAAACTGTAGTATATATGTAATTACCATCTGCTGGTTGTGATTGTCCGAGACCTGCACTACTTGAGCTTAGTATTCCTCCAATACTAGAACCCCCATCTGTTAAAGTTAGACTCCCCACATTGTAACTATTGTAAACGTCCCATATATTTATCTCAAATCCATTTGATCCGTCAATTAAAACTTCATCACATTTATTATCTGGACATTCCCGTCCTATTGTATTAAATCTATTTTTTAATCTCTCTATTCTAGTTTCAGTGAGTTGAGTATTGTTATATTCCACAAAATCCATATAATACCAATCACCTAAATAATCATTATATTCACTCATAAAACCACCGCTTACGTTCTTTACATGTCCACTAAGTTTACTATCAGCACTTCTTTTTGATACTATATCTAACCCATCACCTGTTTTTACTAATATAGAGGAGTAGTTAAACATCCAAGAAAAGAAACATTCTACATCAGTAAAATCGTATGTTTTCTGCCCCGCTCTCTTAGTTAACATTAAGAATAACTCAGAGATTGGTTTTCCGTAGTTATCTTTTATTTTAGAGATATCAATATCCTCATCTACAACAACATTATAATTAGGATCACTATATATACTATTACTAAAAGGTAATTTATTAATCTCAAAATTATTAATACTTGTTATAATTTTTCCTTTTCTTAGGTAATATTCTGATGGTGTCGACCCTATCCTTGATACCTCAACACGATAGTTTGTTCCACCAAATACCAACTGATTTAGAGTTTGATCAAAAAATGGTATATTATCCTGAATTTCTCTTGCACGTATTGTAAAAGAGAATAAACTTTCAATACTCGCAACAGTATATATTCCACTTAAATTAAATAACGATGGTCTTCTTTCTTCATAAAATTCTGTACCATAAGCATCTTCAGATATGGTTATTAACACTTTATCATCAACTCTTAATCCAGTTTCTAACACACCTAGGGTAACCAGAATGGTATCTGGTTGAGTAGGAATTAGAGTAAAATGAGAAAGATTTATAAATTCAACACTTATTGATTGGATAAGTTCTGGTGAGTAGTTTGACACCTTCTTTATAAACCCTTGTGAGCTTTCAACGCTCCATGTATAGTTTTCTCCAGCTGTGTTTGTTCCACCACCAGCTGTTACCCAATCCCAATGTTTTTTAGTCTTATGTTCAATAATAACATAGTGTCTCGAGTATTTATCTCCTACCACATCCCATGATGCACCAATTACTCTCTTAAATCCATATAAACTAGGGTCACAAGTGTCATATTTACCGTTTAGTGTTACATATCCAATTGTAACCAATGGTTTAACAAAGATATAGTCACCTTCCTCGAAATTATGTTCAAATGGTGTATATAATGCGGTATACCATCCCTGTTCTGTTTTTACCGGAACACTAAAAAGAAAAGGAACTCCATCTTGTGTGTACCCTTTATACTCTTGATTACTTATTTTTAGTTCTGGGAAAGTTAGTGTAGTAGCATTTTCATCGGTGACTGGTACAACCGCCCCACTATTATCTACCCATAGTGGTTCTTCTAAGATATGGTCAACTCCGTTAAACCATTCTGATATTGTTAATCCATCTAAATCACTCTCTAAATAGTTCACTATATCATAATATACTAAATCATTTATTCCAGTATTAATCCCATATCTTGCATCGTTAATATCTGGAATAAACATAAGACTGGCAGTAAACTCTGGTATTGTATATAGTTTTAGATATTCATTTTCATAAGGGTATAAAATATGTCCTACCCAATTACTAGTATTATCTAAATCAAAATTATATTCTGTTGGGTTACCACCGGCAAAGGATGGTGTGAGAATATTAGGTAATGAATAATTTAATGTTTCATATACACTTGTTTGTGATGTCGAATCTACGATTGCTAATTCACCATTTGGTGCTAAGTTAGCACCTATCCAATAATATTGTTGTGGTAGATAAACTAATGGTGTGAGAGTAGCGGTTAGTCGATATAATTTTGATTCTTTTCTTTCAGTAAAAAACTGTTCTGATTGACTAACTATTTTAATAACCTCTCCCGTTGGTAAAGGTTTATTTGTGTTAGTAAAACCAACAGTCTCACTATAGCCTATTCCTTTAGCTCCGGCTCTTTTATCTTGTGTTCTTATTGTCTTTTTTCTTTCCATTAATAATCCATTTGTACGTTTCCTAATACATCTTTTAATTCATCTAAAGATGTCCATCTATTTTTCCTAAGACCGAAATAATAATATTTTCGAATAGGATAAGCATTTAGATTAGTTGCACTCCATCCTGATCTACCAACTTCTTGTGTCTTCTGAGTACCCCAGTCATTATTATAAGTTTCACCTGCTGACCATGGCGTTGTTGGACTATAAGCTCCTGGAGTTTCACCATCTAACTCTTTATATTCGGTTGATAGGGCGTAGATGTCTTTCCACCAAAAAGTATTAGTAGAATACCAACTCTCTGGCATTGGTCTTAACCAATTGTACCACCTAGGATATACCCCAGGAAATACAACACCCCCTTGAGAAAATCCTTGGACGTCGTATCTGAAAACATTATAGTTAGACTCAACAAGATTACCAGCGGTAGCATAATAAGGAAATTGTACTGGATAAACCAATGAGGAGGTTGATGCCCCCCAATTACCACCATTCATCCAATCCCAATTAACTGGAATATCTCCTTGAGCACCAATACCGTTTTGCATTATCTCATTAGTATCAAATTGTGGAGGATATTGTTGTGATAATCTAAAATCTAACCAGTCGTATGGTGCAAAATTCTTATTCTGTAGTTCTTCCATACCTCCACCGTATGTTAATGGCCAATTTTGAGTGTCTTGATTGGTGAAGAAAGGGCCATAATCACTTTTATCTAATATTAGAGAATAATTATAATCAGAACTTAAATTAACTGATGTATTAGGTAAGTTCATGTCTATACTAGCCCATTGGTTTGGCCCCAGTCTAAAATTAGGTTTCTCTTTAGTTATCTCAATAATATCTGTATTTCCTATTGTTCTAGTGTTATAATATTTACCGTTCCTCACTGGTGATCCCCCTAACACATCCCCTTGTCCTGTTGTATAATTTTCAAAATTAAGAGTCCCATTAACCTCCATAAAACTACCAGCATATAATAATGAAAAGTTTTCCCATACATCCACTTTATGTCTTTCTTCTGGTGCATTATGACTCCATCCCTCAAAGTCACCATTGGATCTTGAACAACATTCATCATCGTTAGTACCCACATAGTATTGTGGAAAATATAAGGAACCGTGTATTGGTTCTCCTATTGTTCTTTGGTAATTCTCTACGAGTTCACTTTCTCTAGGATTCACATAATGACTAATCGACATATTAAGGTAGACATAACCACACCCAAACCCATTATCACAGAGATTTTGGTCATGTGCCAATGATGGGATTGCTAAATTCCCACCATCAGTAGTTCCATTGTGATTACAAGTAATACCGGGATCACACCATGCCGGAATACTATCCCAACTATTAGCAGCAACCGGTTGTACCCCTAATCTAACGGCCATACCTTCCTTTAGACGTAATTCCCAACTGACGAATCCTCCACCCCCTTTTTGGTGGTAAGCTCCCAGAGCTCCACAATCCTTATCATGTCCATCCCCACAAACTCTTACATTTTTCTCTAGTGCACTACAGTGACTATCCACTAGGGCTGGTTGGCCGGTGATAAAACTTGGACAATAGTTAGATGAGTAGTCCAGTGATCTTGTATAATCATCATTACCTGCGAATCCGGCAAAGGATACAGATTGTTTATCATATCCTGTATTAAAAAATTGTGAGGTCGCCGCAGAATAGCTCCAATTGGCGTTAAGGTCACAATTTTTTCTCGTTGTATCACAATAGTGTATACCAACTACACCGGCGAAACAAGAGTCAGCTCCTCCGTAAGGTATACGTGCTCTGACAGCGTATTGTCCCCATACTGGAGCAAGAAACCCGCCACATATAGTATTCCCCATAATACCTGTATTCTCAGTTACACCATCACCTACCATTGTAACTTTATTTGACCCCTTTGCTAGGGGTGATGGAGTATCTCTCATATTACCATATGTTAGTGTTCCCGATATATCAACCCCTTGGTTTGGGTCATATAATGGGGTTTGACCTGGTGGCATAACCCACGAATAAGGAGTAGCATCCTCGTTAAATATAGACCCTCCTCTTCCTGTCATTGACCAGTTCGCCATATCTTCATATACTGTATCCAAATCCATACATCCTTTACAACCATCCAAATGATTGGTGGATTCCCATTCATCTATTGTAGTGTTAAAAATTAAATCGTTTCCGTTCCCTGAAGCCCCATCCATATCAAAATGGTAGAAATTCCTAGCAGTGGTAAACCAGTATCCGTCTATAACTCCGTTGGTTCCGTCCGTCTTACCAAAACAATCGCCATCCTGACAAAATAGTGAGCTACCTGCATACGTTCCAGTACATACGTTAGTACAATCACAAGCACTGGTTGTACAATATAATAGTTGGGGTGGGTTACAACAATCTCCTTGTGTATCACAATACTGAGCAGCCGCTCTGTGATTACCTCTAAATCCACCACCATTTCCAATTATATGTTCCAAATGACATCCTGCGGAGTTAGAGGTTGTTTGTTCATTAAACCCAGCCGACGCCCCCATATTAAAAGCCGCATAGACTTTTAATGAGGCTGTGGTGTAGTTAGATATAAACCCTCCATAATTTTTCAACCACACTTCATCACCTTCTAAGTGTATTCCTTGCCATCTTGGATCTTTTCTTTTATATTTGTTAAAAATATAATTAACTGGGAATTGTCTTATTTCTTCGTCTGAATCAACCCAACTTCTTGAAATTATCCAAGGGTTAGTTCCTACACTTTGAGTATTCCAATCAGGACCATTGTCATCATATACACTTGGTTTATTTGGAGTGGAGTAAACTGAATCTCCGGGTCCATTATACCAAGCCCCGAGTATTCCTTCACTAAAACAACCTTCAGGTTTTCTACCTGGTACTGCAACATCATAATCACTTACATAATTAAAATACTGTGCAACCGTATAATAGGAACTTAGTCTAATTCTTGTGTAATTTGACCATCTTCCTAGTTGATTACCGAATTGATCCTTCATATTAAATGGTGCTGAACTAGCATTTAATGTATCTGGTTCTGCAAAGAAGGTATAACTATTAGCCTCCTCACTTCCTGAGGTACCTAAATCAACATATGGATTTGGTAAAAATAATACTCCTCTATTAAGTTTTGCACTATCTCTATTAGAATTATTATAAAAAGTACCGTACCAAAGATTTCCCGTAAGGTTTGATATTGAAGAGTAGGAGTCGCCGTATTCTTCTCCTGATTGAGAATACTTTGGACTACGTAGTACTCCTTCTCCCTCAGATCCTAAAATGAGCTGGGTTGTGTTGATGGTATTATCGTAGTAATTCTCCACGTTTTGTTCATTACTACCATCCCCTTGACCTTCCCAATAGATCTTAAATCTATAATCTGCAAAAGTGGCAAACCCTTCATCCTCATTATCTACCCAAGATTGTGAATCTTCATCCCAAATCTTTTTTCCTAAATTTAAGGGTAAGGGAATCATGAACGACCCATCTGGTTTTGTATTCCATTTACCAACATATTCAGTTGTGCCGTCTGATGTTAATCTACAAGCTTCTACTACTCCAACTTTTCCATATTTCTCTCCAGCACTAGCAACCTCCTCTGGTGTTCTTAGACTATCGGCTCTAACGATTCGCGAAACCCCTCCCCTAAGTCCTACTCCAGATGAAGCTGAGGTTGAACTTTCTTGCCAACATGATTTAGGAACAAAAGAGTTATTATCCTCCGCTGGTCCATCGGTATATACACTTCCTATTAGATAACCCTTAGGGAAAACAAACCTTGCGGTATCAAAATCAGCCCTTGTTATACCATATTCACATTCATCCACATCACCCCAAAAAGGTCTAATATATACTGTTTTATTTATTCCAACTATCTGAGCTAATTGGTCTAAGTCATTTGATCTCTTAAATTTAGCATCGGATTCAAATAGGGCCTCAGAATACCCTAAATTCATTAAATCCGCTGGTGTTACAGAATTATTTCCTATATCACTTAAGTCAACATCCATGTGAACTATTTGGGTTCCAATAGGTAATCCAAAAAACATATAATCTCCATTCTCATTGGTGGTGGTTGTGTACTTATAGTACTTCTCATGAACATATAATAATGTTTCATTAACCATTATGTCATATTTGGATGGGAACGTCCCTACAGGGGTATGATCAGCCGGAGTCGCTAATTGCTTATCTCTGGGTAATAAATTATATCTTTGTCCTGATGGTAGTGTGTCTGTAGGTGTCTCAAAAGGGTAGATATTTCTTATTACTGAATTTCCTGCGTCTACATTGTCTAATGGAATAAAAATAGATAGTTTTGCGTTCTTAATAGGATAACCTCCGTTTGCCTTTACCTTACCAACTAAGACTCCATAGTTCGCACAGAAGATTCTATAAGCCTCTTGTTGTGTTATACGAAGACTCAATACCTCTAGGAAATCAAAATCTTGTTCTAGGTCTATATTAACGCTTTGTGTGCCTTCTTTTGTTGCTAAATGTATTGTTCGATTGTCCCCCATAAGTTTACTTCTTAGTTTATTTATTAATAAATATTATTTTATTAATAATTTGCAGAAAGTAAACGAGTTTACTTTGCGAATACTTGAATGTCAGTGGTTGGGTATTTTATCTCATACATGGTGTTAAAGTTCCCGAATAACGTAAGACTTTCTTTGATTGATATTTCATTTGTTGTTGGGTCTAGTTCTTGTGGTGTTATATTAAGAGAGTATTTACCACCAATTTTATTATAAACCTTAAACTCTACTATATTTAGAACACCATCAATATTATTTAACTCTCTTGTAAGGTCAGATAAATAGATATTCTGACCCATCGTTTGGGTGGTTACACTCAGATAGGTACTAACAGTATTAATCATTTGAGAAATAACTAATGACTTATTAAAGTTTTTATCAATATAACAATAAACCTCCATAGATATATTTATTATTTTTCCTGACGTTACGGTTATATAATCATTTATCATTCTATAGTTTGCCAGGTATCTTGACATATTATCATTAAGTGTATCTGTCGATATTGCTGTTAACTTTCTATTACTATCCAGACTCAGTGTTGATACTTCAATTTTATTTTGTGTTTCGGCTATTGCGCTTTTATATGGAACACCAAATTTACTACTCATTTTTGTGATGAGAGTATAATAATCCCTTACTGTTACCGCTCTATTTTGACTTGCGAAATTATATTTTATTAAGTGTCTTAGTTCATCTATTGATGGGGTATCCGCACCTCCAATAGCTGGAGTAGGGTTAGTACACTTTAAGGATAGTTCTACCACTTCATTATTGGCAGCTGAACTACCTTGTGTTATCATATATATCACCCCTTTATTCTGCAACACATTTGGTCCAACGTTAGAGGATTCCCCTCCACCTACATTATATCTAATAAACAGTGTTGAATTCGCCTTAGGTAATTCTCCTAGACTCTTATTGTTAAGTACATTATCTATCTGACTTAATGAATTATTATTAATATAGTCTACGAGAGGTTGCGCGTTTGGTGTACCACTACCAAAAGTTAATCTACAAAATCCTTTATCCGTGTAATCTTTTACAAATCTCTTATCTACACTAACCCATTTACCAGGAATTATTGCCCCGTTATCACTCTGTCTATTTTTATCTTCCATAAAAACTTGTGATTCGGCCAAAGAGTCTACCTCATAAAAACTATTTTCAAACTTTAGGAAGTCAGATAAGGATGGTTCCACAGCGTCTAATCCATCAACTAGTTTAACTTGTTCTATACTAGTAACATTAGTCTCTGGTAGTATTATCTCCATAAATGGTTTTATATCCTCAGGTCTAACATTTCTTTTTAATACCTTACTCCTACCATTTATTACCGCCTCTCTCTTAACAATACTATAAGATACTATTACACCATTACTGTCTTTATTAGGTAATACCAATCTGTTTGGTACTCCTCCTGATGAAAGTGGGGATGCAAAGTTAACATCCTCATCTACTTGGAATATTTGTCCCGCCCCTTCTACTTGAGATCCATATTTTAACATAGGTGCGTAATTAATATCGAAACTATCTCCTTTTGGGGGAACAATTACCGTGAAATCTACTAAACACATACTAGGTCTTACTCCTGGTACATTTAATCCTAAAGTACGTCCCATTGCTAATATGGAAGCTCTTTCCTGAGCATAGTCTATCTGTGTTTCTTGAAATGTTCTATCGGTATTATAGGATAACATGTCAGCAACCGCTGCGTTAAGCTCCAATAACATTTGTCCCACAGAAGCGTCATTAAAATCACTAAATAAATCAGGATAATATTGTTTAACAAAATTTATTAATTCCGACCTTACCTCTACAAAATTACGTGCATTATAGTTAATTCCTTGATTAGCCATTTTTATAAAATAATTTCAATTGCATCACTCTCATCAAATGATGTGTTAGTTATTGTATATTCTAAGTTAATTTTAATGTGATTATTATCAGGATCCGACTCTACTATTAAGTCGTCTATTGTCACATTAGGCATATACTTAGCAATACTTTCTGTTAGTTCTAATTTAATATCAGTTACTGTTTTTTCGTCAATTTGTTCGAATAAAAAAGTATATAAACCCGAACCAAACTCATTATTGTAAAGTCTCTCCCCTTTTCTTGTCATTAGAAGGTGGGTAATATCAGACTTTATCGCATCTTTTGATGTTCTATTTAACCTCAAAAAATTCCCAATAGGTGAGGTTTCGAAAGGAAACCCTATATTAATTGTTTTTACCGCCATTTATAATTCTTTATTATAAATATCGATGGTTTTAATTTGTAAGACCTTATACTTTAACATCTTCTTTTAACTCTTTATTCATTTTAATGTATTGTGGCCAAAAAGGACAGTGTTTACACCCACTACCACAACAACTC
>CERN01005060.1_pt1 | contig 34724 bp, 30 predicted proteins | sample 530761 | NCBI WGS metagenome assembly CERN01 (sample SAMEA2620947, study PRJEB7988) | marine metagenome | isolation source: saline water (ENVO:00002010), including | reverse complement strand
GAATATCAACTTCCGGGGTACGTATACGTTCGCGCCGACGGGAGAACTTCCGAAACTGGATGATTTAATGGCGCCAATTGAGGGGTATCGGCCGAAAGGTGAAAGTTGATGCCTCTCTACAGGCCAGTAAACATGGGCGCTTCAGAGGCTTTTGCAGTATTTGGAGGCAAAATCCCTAGGACCCCTAATTGAGAAGCAGCGAGGCAGAGGGTCACGATTGTCCGCCTTGGGTGAAAAATTGATCTGGGCAGAGAGGCGTGTCATTGCTCGACTTGGCCCGTCAATGGAAAGCTTAACTTCGGAAATCAACCTCGAAATCGCTAACTTACTAGACAACAGCAAACCTGTGCTCAAACTTCACGCCAGTCATGGTTATGCCGTGGCCTTGCTACCAAAGCACATCAAAAATATCACCTTGGATTTGCAATATTGCAGTACTGTGGAGGCCTTAAACGCGCTGATCAGGAATGCATCAGAAGTTGCAGGCTTTCATATACCCATTGGCATAAGCACCAGACTATCTAGCGAATTCAGAGCCTGCTTGAACTCCGTGGAACATCAATTAGTCCGTTTCATTACCCGAACCCAAGGCCTTATCGTCGCCCCCGGAAACCCGCTAAGCATTAATAATATTGGCGATATTTCGCCCACCCAGGCTCGTTTTATCAATCGACAATATGCATCGGGAACTCGGGCGCTTTTGGATGCGCTACTTGATAAAGTTGGGTTGTCTGCTGCAGACATACGCGGCTTCGAACAGGAAGAATTTACCCATTCTGCTGTAGCGGCTTATATTGCCGCGAATATGGCTGACGTTGGTTTTGGCGTTGAAGCTGCCGCGCGCCAGTTTGGTCTCGACTTTATCCCGGTCATCCAAGAACATTACGTTCTTGCCGTTAATAAGAGATTATTAAATGAAAAAGTGTTCAAAGAATTCCTCGTGGAAATAAGAAGCAAGGATTTTTTGGACGCGGTGAAACAACTGCCCGGATATAGCATCGATGGCTGCGGGAGTCTGTGCACTTACGAGGAGCTTTTTTGACAAATCACGCCTGAAAAATCGGCCCAAAATACTCATATACTCTCTAGGCAGCATCCGCGCAGGGGGTATCTTTCAACTTTTTTCTCTTTGCGGTCCACCGAACTTCTAAGAGTCTAACTTTCTCGAAAAAAATTTAGATGATGAGCAACCGACCTAGACATTCTAGTAAAGTTCGAACGAGCTGCTCTCATTGGGGTTATCGGCTAGGATCAATACTGGTCGCGCTTGGTGACTATAGAATCTGTAGTGAACAGGTTTGATACACTACCGTGACCTTGTGGTCTTGAGTTAACAGGATCGAAGTTGATCCAAGCTTGGGCCAAGTGTGTTACGTTCTGCTGGTGAAACAAGAGCGATATTCAATGACATAAATGGAATTGAAGAGTCTGAAAAGGTATTGCAAATATGTGAACGGCAACATTTAGCGTACCAGCGTTTAGTCGCATTCGGACTAAAACAGAAGCTTTCGACTTGGTCATGACCCAACAGAAATGCCATTCGCGCTGACGAGGTTACGAATAAATCTGTCCCGTCCCATGCATCAAGCACCGCTGGACTGCCAAGATAATGAGCCGCTGCCTGGCAGTCGCGACAATAGCAAGTAGCTCGATCTCCACGGTTTTTACCACTATTAAAAATTACTGCCCTAAACGATTTACAAGCACACGAAATATTGATGTCCGCCATGACAATTGTACCGAAAATAAGCGGGAGAGTTATAAATACTATTACGCTTGAAAAAATAACGAACCTAAATATAGCCTTTTTATTGGGGCAAAGGCCAATTTTCAAGCAAAGGAGCGCTGTAAATTTCTTCGGGATCTGCGTGGACATTAAAGAGATGAGTCAGAAGAATCATCTATAAAACCAACTTATTTTCAGTCTCATAACCAAGTCGATTTGAAAAGGCCGCCTTGGCAGCCAAATCACTTTTTGAATCTCCAGGCGCTGGTTCTAGCCTAGGAATTACAACGGCATTTCGCCCAATCACTTTTGCAGGCACGCAAGAAATTTTAAGCCCCTGGCCATCCATATGTCATAACTGACTTCTGAACACCACGAACCTTCGGAAGGGCGACAGACGCCAACATATTTTTGTACACCCGCTGCATTTCCCGCTTTTTTAACACATCAAATCTGGGCTACTTCCTCTTAGAATTATTGGGGATCAAATGCTCGTGCTCCCGGACCTTTTGTCGCTGCGAAATCGTCGGGATTCCTCAATGGACAATCGTTTACTGACAGGCAGCCACACCCGATACAGGAGGTGAGTTTTTCTTTCAGGGCTGTCATTTTGGCAATTTTCTCCCCCAAATCCCTACTCCATTCCGAAGACAGTCGCTTCCAGTCAGCGGCAGTCGGCAATTTGTCATGAGGTAGCGTGTCCAGGTGCTCCTGAATTTCCGTCAAGGACAATCCAAGGCTCTGGGCCACCTTGATAATAGCCAGCTGGCGCAGGATATGACGGGGATAGCGACGCTGGTTGCCGGCACTTCTTTCACTCTTAATCAGGCCCTTGGTTTCGTAGAAGTGCAGCGTCGACACAGGTATGCCACTGCGCTCAGCTATCTTTCCGACGCTAAGTAACTGCATTGCGATTTCTTTCATCTTCTTCATAAATATCTATAAATTATTCCTTGACCTAAAGTAAGGTTGAGGTCGTATTCTACGCCCAACTGAGAGCTTTTCAATAGAAAATCGCTATCTGATTTGGGTTTTCGACGCACTCTGGACTGGCTCTTTAATATGGTTTTGATACTCCAGTTGATTTTGTTTGGACATGTACTTATGAATACTACCGACCTTAGTTCACAAACCGGCCAACTCGAAGCCGCCAAAGCCGTAGCGGTCTCGCCTTCGGGGAAATCCAAAAAGCTGCTGATTACCTTCGTCGCGGCCCTGATTGCGGTGGTCATTTTTGCGGCGCTGTTTGGCTGGAGGATCTGGCGTCACGCAGGTGCGGGTCCTGCAGAATGGCCTCCCACTGCGGTATCCGCTATGAGAATTCAGCTCATGGACGTTCCAGCGTCCATTGATACTGTGGGTTCTCTGCGCGCTGAACGAGAAGTGGTGCTTGCACCTGAAACGGAGGGCCGCGTGGTGTCGATTGGATTTGAAGCGGGCCAGAGAGTGGAGGCTGGCCGTTTACTGGTCCAGCTATTCGATGCCCCGCAACGTGCCGACCGCGCGGCTGCAGTCGCTCGCGCAGATCTGGCCAAAGCGCAGTTGGCACGCTCGAAAACACTGATCAATAGTGGTGCTGAATCCCGTGAGACCTTGGAAACACGCTTGGCGGAACGCGATCAGGCGCTGGCGGCCGTCACACAATGGGACGCCCGAATCGAGCAGAAACAGGTGCGCGCCCCCTTTGCCGGTGAGGTCGGCATCCGTCGCATCGACCTCGGCCAGTACCTGGAATCAGGGCAAACTATTGCCACGCTCACTGATACCAGTCGTCTATTTGTCGACTTTAGCCTTCCCCAGCAATCACTGCGTTGGTTACGGGTGGGTGCTGACGTGCGTGTGACCACTGATGCTTGGCCAGAGCGTGAGTTCACCGCTACGGTGGACACCATTGAGCCTCAGATTGACCCAGACACACGCAACATCGCGCTTCGCGCGTTGTTGCCCAATCCCGACAATGCTCTGCGCCCGGGGATGTTTGTCAATGCTGAGCTGGTCTTGCCTTCCCAGCATGACCAATTGGTGGTGCCCACGACTGCGATCCACACTACCGCGGCCGGTGATAGCGTGCTGGTTATACGCGGCCCTCATGCCACAACGAAGGGTCAGGTTGAGTATGTGCGGGTGCAGATCAGCCGTCGACGTGGTGACACTGTCATCATCAATAAAGGTTTGCAGGCCGGTGATGTCATTGTCACCGAAGGACAATTAAAAGTGCCCCCCGGGGCGCAGGTTCAGGTCGCTCAGTTGCGGTCCCTACAGGAGTCATAGACATGGCATTCACCGATCTATTTATTCGCCGCCCAATTCTCTCCATTGTGGTCAGCTTGTTAATCTTATTGGTGGGCGGCAGCGCCATGTTTTCTCTACCAATTCGTGAGTATCCGGCGATGGAAAGTGCCACAATTACAGTGACCACCCATTATCCAGGAGCGACTCAAGATGTGATGCAGGGCTTTGTTACTACGCCCATCGCACAAGCCGTCTCCACTGCCAGCGGTATAGAATACCTGACCTCGACCTCAACGCAGGGCAGCAGCGTGATCCGCGCCAAACTAGTGCTGAACGCCGATGCCGACCGCTCAATGACCGAGATCCTGTCCAAAGTACAACAAGTGAGCTATCGGCTGCCTGAAGGGGCCAACGACCCGATCATTAATAAAATTACCGATGGTGCATCGGCAGTGCAGTATGTGTCGTTTATCGGTGAAAATCTGCCGATTCCTGTGATCACGGATTTCGCCTCCCGTGTGGCACAACCCTTGATAACCTCGGTGCCCGGTATCGCCTCCGTCGAGTACGGCGGTGCCCAGACTCTTGCTATGCGTATCTGGATCGATCCCAATCGACTGGCCGCGCGTGGCATGGCAGCAGGTGAAGTGGCCGCTGCTCTGAGAGCCAATAACATCCAGGCGGCACCGGGCCGGCTGAAAGACAGCGAAACGGTTATTAACGTCACGGCTTCCACTGATCTGCGCAGTCTCGATGATTTTCGTCGGATGGTGATTAAAAACAGCGACTCGGGTCTGGTGCGCCTCGCCGATGTCGCCACGATTGAAATTGGTGGCCAGAACTATGATTCTACTTTTTCGAGTGGTGGTCAGCGAGCGGTGGTCATGGCAATTTCCCCTACTCCCGACGGTAACCCTTTGGAAATCGTGAAAGCGGTGAAGGAGTTGATTCCGGATATCCAGCGAGTAGCGCCCCCCGGATTGAAAGTTATTAGTCTGTTTGACGTAGCGCACTTTGTGAATGCGTCGATTGAGGAAGTGTCACACACCTTGGTCGAAGCGGTGCTGATTGTGGTAGTCGTGATATTCCTGTTCCTCGGCTCGTTTCGTGCAGTGATCATTCCGGTAGTGACCATTCCCCTGTCGCTGATCGGTACGGCGATCCTGATGCTGGCGTTTGGCTTTTCGCTGAATATCCTCACGCTGCTGGCTATGGTGCTGGCGATAGGACTGGTGGTGGATGATGCCATTGTGGTGGTCGAGAATATTCATCGTCATATCGAAGAGGGGTTGGCTCCGGTACGCGCCGCGCTTGTTGGCGCACGGGAAATTGTCGGCCCGGTCATCGCGATGACCATCACCCTCGCGGCCGTGTACGCACCGATCGGGTTAACAGCAGGATTGACCGGTGCTTTGTTTCGGGAATTTGCCTTTACCCTGGCCGGCTCTGTGATTGTCTCCGGTATCGTGGCGCTGACGCTGTCGCCGATGATGAGTTCCTGGCTGTTGAATGACAGCCTCAACGAAGGCCGTTTTGCCCGGATGATTGAGCATGCCGTTGGTCGCCTGGAGCATCGCTACGATCAGCTCTTAGGACACACTCTGGCTGCTCGGCCTGCGGTTCTCGCGGTGGGTGGCGTGGTATTGGCAGGTATCGTGTTGCTATTTAGCGGTGTGAAGCAGGAACTGGCCCCGGCGGAAGATCACGGATATATCTTTACCGCGGTCAAGGCACCGCAGTACGCAAATATCGATTACACCTCGCGCAATACCGCATTGATTACCGATATCTTTGCCACTATGCCGGAGTATGAGAGCAGTTTCATGAACAATGGTGTGGGAGGCGAGAACGCCGCGTTTGGCGGCATCATCATGCAGGAATGGCAGGAGCGCGAGCGCAGTTCCGCTCAGGTCCAGGCTGAGCTCAATGGTCGAGTGGCCAGTTTGACCGGCGTGTTTGCCGCGATCTTCCCGCCACCTCCCCTGCCTGCCGGCAGCGGTGGTCTGCCGGTACAGATGGTGGTTAGCTCCTCCGACGATTTCGCGGTGCTGTATCAGGCGATGGAAGGTATTAAAGGTGCTGCCTGGGGCAGCGGTCTGTTTGCCTTCGTCGACAGCGACCTGGCCTTCGACAGTTCCGAAGCGCGTATTACCATTGATCGCGCCAAGGCTGGCGAGCTGGGTGTCTCCATGCAAGCCATCGCCGATACCCTGGCCGTTCTGGTGGGCGAAAACCTGGTCAATCGTTTTAATTGGTTCGATCGCTCTTACGATGTGATTACCCAGGTACCGCCTGAACAGCGATTGACACCAGACAACCTGGGCCAGTACTACGTGAAAGCGGACTCCGGTGACCTGGTGCCTTTGGCGACCGTCATTAGCGTCGACGTTCGGCCCCAAGCCAACAGTCTGCCGCAGTTTAACCAGATGAACTCGGTCACGTTGTCAGCGGTACTGGCGCCCGGTGTCACCATGGGTCAGGCGGTAGAGTTTCTCAAACAGCAACCGCTGCCTACAGGCGCAAGCATCGACTGGCTCTCCGACAGTCGCCAGTATGTCACGGAAGGTAACCGCCTGATGGTCTCGTTTGTGTTTGCGCTGATTGTCATCTTCCTGGTATTGGCAGCGCAGTACGAATCGTTCCGTGACCCGTTGGTTATTTTGGTTACCGTGCCATTGGCAATCTGCGGTGCGTTGGTGCCGCTGTATCTCGGCTTCACCACACTCAATATCTATACCCAGATTGGCCTGGTGACCCTGATCGGCTTGATTTCCAAGCACGGTATATTGATGGTGGCATTTGCCAATGAGATGCAGGTGCACGAGCAGCTGGATCGCGCTGCAGCGATCCGCAAAGCCGCACGTGTGCGTATGCGCCCTGTGTTGATGACAACCGCAGCGATGGTCGCCGGTATGGTGCCGCTGCTGTTTGCCAGTGGCGCCGGTGCCAACAGCCGCTTCGCTATCGGTATCGTGGTGGTGATGGGCATGTTTATTGGTACCTTGTTCACGCTGTTTATCCTACCCACGGTCTACAGCTTTATCGCTAAAGACCACCGGGCGGCCAGCCAGTCAGAGCGCGCCGCGCAATTGGCAGAAGGAGGCGTTAGCCATGTTTAAATTTAACATCAATCCTGGTCTGGTGTCGTCGACGCTGTTGTTGCTCACCGGTTGCGCCAGTGGCCCCGATTACCAGCAACCCGAACTACCTAGTGGAGTGGATGCGGCGTTTATCAACCAGCCAGTGAATGCGGACAGCAGTACTGAACCGCTACCAGAATGGTGGCGGATGTATCTTGATGAGGCGCTCAACCGCCTGGTCCAGCAGGCACTCGCCGCCAACACCGATTTGCGCGTGGCTGAGGCCAACCTCAGTCGTGCCCGGGCGATTTACCATGAGACGGGTAGTGATCGCTACCCCTCCACTTCGCTAAGCGGTGGCGCCAGTTATGGGCGCGATCAGACTAGCTGGCCCGGGCCGGACAAAGCGCCCAAACAATGGACCTATAGTGGCGGCCTGGGTGTTGCTTATGAGGTGGATCTGTTTGGTCGCGTACGACGTGACGTTGAAGCCGCGGAAGCTGAGCTGGAGTCCGCCGCGGCGGTCCGCGATGCGGTGAGGCTGGCGGTGGTCGCGGAAACCACCCGCGCGTATATCGACGCCTGTACCCTGGGCAAGTCGATGGTGGTCGCACAAAACTCGGTGAGTCTTGCTGAGCGGAGTCTGCACCTGATCAGGCAGCGTGAACAGTCGGGTGCAGCGATGCGACTGGATGTGGAACGCGCGGCCACGAGTCTCGCGCGCGCCGAAGCGGCCCTGGCGCCGATTCAGGCGCGACGCCAGAATCGCTTGCTGGAACTTGCGTCGCTGATGGGACGTACGCCCGCTGAGATGTCCGTTGAAGCTCAACAATGTGACGTTGTCCCCGAGTTGGTCGGTGCGCTGCCCGTGGGTAACGGCGCCCAGATGTTGCGCCGTCGGCCTGATGTCCGTGCCGCTGAACGGCAACTGGCCGCCAGCACCGCCCGCATTGGAGTCTCTGTCGCCAGTCTGTATCCGCAAATAACCGTAGGTGCCAATGCAAACTATCTGCGCAATGATACCTTGCGCGGCGATCGTAGCTGGTCGTTTGGCATTGGACCATTAATTTCTTGGCACTTCCCTAACCAGGTGGCTGCCCGTGCGCGGATTCAGCAGGCCGAAGCCGAAACGGCTGCGGCCCTGGCGAACTTCGATGGTACGGTGCTCACTGCGCTCAAGGAAACCGAGCAGGCACTGGCCCAGTATAAAGCCACGCTGAAACAACGTTCGGCACTGGCGCAGGCACGAGACTATGCCCGCAACGCCTACGATCTTGCAGACCAACGCTATCGGGCGGGTGCTATCGGTTACCTGGATGTGTTGGTGTCCCAGGGCGTGCTGATTGATGCCGAATCGGCGCTGGTCGCCTCAGAGCAGCGCCTGGGTTCGCAGCGCGTCTCGCTCTTTCTCGCCCTGGGAGGTGGATGGGATAACTTTGAAGAGGCTAACCTGTCCCAGGGTTCAATACTGACTGAATATACAACTGATCCACTGTCATCAAAGCCACGGAGTGATACCCCATGAAAATTTTATCTTTCCCTGCCAGCAACAGCAGTCAGTCCATTAATCGTAAGTTGTTGAGCTACGCCGAGCGGTTCCTGCCGGAGTTTGACATCGAGCACCTGGATATTAACGATTACGAGATGCCGATTTACTCGATGGATCGCGAGCACGCCTCCGGTATTCCCGAGCAAGCGAAGGCGTTTGTCGCCAGCATTGCCGGTGCGGATGCACTACTGATTTCTTTTGCGGAGCATAATGGTAACTACACGGCAGCCTTTAAGAACATTCTGGATTGGTGCTCGCGCTTTGAACGCAATATTTACCAGCATAAGAAGATGCTTTTACTATCGACTTCGCCCGGTCAGGGGGGCGGCAGTACGGTGTTGAAGATGGCGGAAAGCGCTGCTCCTTTTTTTGGTGGTAAAGTCATCACAACGCTCTCGATACCAGGCTTCAATGAGAATTTCGATACAGAGAAAGGCGAGTTAACGCACAAGGAGCTGGACCAGAAACTGATAGAAGCGCTTGGCAAATTTAAATCTTCATTAGAGTAACAGCCGCTTGATTCGAAGGCCCCTACACTCCACCCGGAGAGGGGCCGAAAATGGTCGGCCATAGTCTTCGGCGATAATTAATAGGCCTTAAACTAACAGTGCCCCCATAGCCATTCTTATTAAAACGCTAAACAACAAGGCATCCTTCCTCAGGGTACCATTTGCCAGTTTTCATTCTTTCCAGCGGCTTTTTAATTGTGCTGGAAATCGATTCGGTACCTCGCCCCAGTAGCTGACTTAATTGATGAGAATCGTCGAACACTGCGCATTGAGCGTAAGCATCCGGTGAACCCCACTTGATTCGGGTTTGCAAATTTGGGTTGTGTATCTATAGTTCACAGAAGGCACAGGATGTGCCCGTTGCAGGGAGGCACTCTCAGGAAGAGAGGACACTACGGAAGGTGGGCATGGCCATGATGGCCGGCCTTCCTGCTATTTTTTATCCCGCCTTTATCAGCTTGCCAATCCGGGCGTCCAGTTGTGCGGAAGCAAATCGCCGATTCTTGATGCCTTTTGCGTTGGCAGCCTTTCCATCACGTCCTTCAGGTAGGCCTGCGGATTGAGGCCGTTGATCTTGGCCGACTGGACAAGTGTCATGATATTTGCCGCCCGCTGACCGCTGCGCAGTGAGCCCGCAAACAGCCAATTGGAGCGTCCGAGTGCCCAGGGCCGGATTTGATTCTCTACCCAGTTATTGTCGATGGGCACGGCGCCGTCATCGAGATAACGGGTTAAGGCATCCCAGCGTTTTAAACTGTAGTCGATCGCTCTGGCGGTGCCGCTGCCAGCGGGCACCTGCTGTCGTTTGGCAATCAACCAGTGCTGCAATTGGTCAATAATGGGTTTTGATTTTTCCTGCCGCTGTATTTGTCGTTCCTCTGGCCTCAGTTCGGCCAGCTCCCGCTCAATCCGGTACAGGTCCTGGATGTAATTCAGCGCCTGCTCGGCAATCTGACTTTTGTTTGCCACATGCAAATCATGGAACTTGCGCCGCGCATGGGCCCAACAGCCGATTTCGGTAATGCCACTGGCAAAGCCCGCTTTATAACCACCATAGTCATCACAGACCAACATGCCTTGCCACTCTGCCAGGAAGTCTCTTGCCGCCTGCCCGGCACGACCAGGCTGGAAGTCATAGACCACACCCTGGATTGCCGAGTACCGCGTTGAAGCATAGGCCCAGACATAGGCCTTATGTGTCTGTTTCTTCCCCGGGGCCAGCATCGCCACCGGGGTTTCATCGGCGTGCAGTACGGCTTCTTTGAGCAGCGTCTCCCGTAAGGCATCAATCAGGGGCTGAAGCTCTACACCACAACGACCTACCCAATCCGCCAGTGTAGAGCGCGGGATCGAGACACCGGCCCGCGCAAACTGCTGCTCCTGCCGATGCAGTGGCAGGTGGTCGGCATATTTACTGATCAATACCTGGGCCAGCAAGTTGGTGGTGGGGATGCCCTTGTCGATGATGTGGGGCGCCACCGGCGCCTGCACCAGGCTATCGCAGTCCCGGCAACACCACTTGCCCCGGATATGACGCTCGACACTGAAGGTACCGGGTTGGTAATCCAGCTTCTCGCTGATGTCCTCGCCAATGCGGGTCAGGGCGCAGCCGCAGGGGCAAGTCGTATTCTCAGGATCGTGATGGATCTCTGTGCGGGGTAAGTCCTTGGGTAATGGCTGACGCTTGGCCCGTTGGCGCACGCGTTGCTCAGCGGCCTTTGGCGAGAGGGCTTCCAGCTCCGCTTCAATGGCAGCGATGTCTTCATCCACCAGCGCATCCAGCAGCGCGAGTTGGTGTTTATCCATCCCTTCACTGCGTTTGCCAAAGCGGTGCCGGCGCAGCAGGGCCAGCTCGTGGGTGAGTTTGTCGTTGTGGGTTTCCAGCTTCTGGATAGACGCATCGCGCTGTGCAACCGTACCGCGCAACTGCAGCACCATCTCCCGAAGCTGGTCAGGAGTGAGGTTCTGAAGGTCGGCAGGTTGAAGTTGAGTCATACACCGACTTTGCCAGAGTTTGGCGTCGCCTGCGATGACGATTCTGTAAATGGACTGAAGCGAGTAACTATGCTGCGCTGGCGCAGCATAGCAGACGAGATTTACAGCACCGAGATGGTGGCAGCACCACCAGCGCGTTGCCAGGGCAGGCCGGTGGCCAAGGCCTGGAACTGTTCCTCATCCAGAGTAACAGCGCTACCTTCGCGCAGGCTGCTCCAGATATACTTGCCGCGATGCAGGCGCCGGGCGGCCAGCCAAAGACCAAAGCCATCGTGCACCAACACCTTCATCCGGTTAGCGCGCTTGTTGGCAAACAGGTAGGCGCAGTGAGGACGGGCTTCACCAAAACTTTGAACCACACGCGCCAAGGCAGTGTCCGGACCGGCGCGCATATCCAGGGGCTCTCGGGCTAACCAAATCTCATCAATGCGGATCACAATGAGCGCAGCCAGTCGGTCAGCGCGCTTAATTGCTCCATAGGCCAGTGAATGACAACCGGGCCATGGGCGCAGGTCAGTTCCAGCTTGAGTGTTTGTGGCGACGTTGAGACTGTCGGCATTGGTAGCGCGACTTTAACAAAATCGCCGTTCTCAGGAGCGCGCGCCGTCTCTGTAGGCCGACGCCATTTGTGGATCAGATTGGCATTGATATTGAACCGTTGCGCCACTGCCGCGATGGAGGCGTCTGGCTCAGCACAAGCGGCCAGTACCTGTTTCTTAAATTCCAAAGAGTGTCGGCGACGTTGCCGCTTAACAGGTGGTGGGAGTAATCCTTGAGTAACCATTTTAGGTGTCCACTTAAAAATAGGTGGACACCATCATGTTGATCCCACGACGGCAGTGAAAGGTGAGTTCACCGGACGCTTACAATACTCAGACGCAAATGCGTGCATTTATCGAACAGGCTTCACTGGATGATTCCCGTGCCCTGGGCGTATCACTCGGCACCTCAACTCCCGTGCTCACACTACCGGTGTTGCGCTACTGCCTTAAGCAACAACCGGCGCTCTCAGTATTGTGGAAGTACCGCAAGCACCCTATTCCCGCACGCCGCTGGGGTATAAGTATGGCCCGCTCGCTACCGTTACCGCCCTCACTATCCAGAAAATCACTGCAAAATGTGGGCGAGGAATTGAAAAACATCGAGGCTATGCTGCAATCAGGACAGGAGTATTTGTTTGGCGAATTCAGCCAAGCCGATATTATGATGGCGGCACACTTCCACCGACTGGAAGAAGTTGCACTCGGCGCAATTCTTGAAGAAGAAAAGCTCCCAAATATCGCCGCCGCTTGAAGAGTCGCCCCGCCTACGAAAAAGCGATTACCGAGTGGCACGACCCAATCTGGCGGGAAGCGCTGGACGCGGTATTTAAAGGCCAGCCTTCACCAGATTTGGAAAAAATCCGAACAATAGCCACCGACTGAACAGCAAACGGCTCTTGGTCTTGCTTATATGGCGCGCTAAGTAAGGTTCTGCAAGTAGGATTCAGCAAAATGCCGAGCCAATACAGAGAAGAGTGCTTGCTTAGGCAAACTCTTCTGTATCGATCTCCTGCTGGGTCGCCGCCGGGTAACGCGGCCCCTGAACCGTATTCGGGTTAATCAGTTCGTTGAGTTTGCCCAGAGTTTCTTCAGACAAGACCAACTCCAGCGCGCCCACGTTTTCTTCAAGATGAGCCAGTGAGGTGGTGCCGGGAATAGGCAGCACATGCTCACCACGGGTCAGCAACCAGGCCAGACAAAGCTGTGCCATGCTGCAATTATTCTCGGCCGCCAGAGTGGCAAACTTCGCCATCCATTCCTGGTTGGCGCTTAAGTATGGCTCTTGAAAACGCGGCATACCCCGACGAATATCGCCCTCTACAAGCTGCTCGGGGCGGTCGATACCGCCACAGAGAAAACCGCGACCAATCGGTGAAAAGGCCACAAAGGTCGCGCCGATTTCACGGCACAAATCCAGCACTGCAATTTCCGCATTGCGTGTCCACAGCGAATACTCGGTCTGCACGGCAGTAATAGGATGTACAGCATGGGCCTTGCGCAGGGTATCCGCCGAAACTTCCGACAAACCCAGTGCGCCGACTTTGCCCTCCTCCACCATTTTCGACAGCGCACCCATGCTTTCTTCAATGGGTACGCTTTTGTCCCAGCGGTGCAGGTAGTAGAGATCGATATGGTCTGTCTGCAAGCGTTGCAGGGCTTCGTCAATGGTTTTCACTAGGGTTTCCGGCCGACCGTCGATCACCCGCTTGCCATCAACCCCGGTCATACCGCATTTGCTGGCCAGATGGATTTCACCGCGCAGCGACTTAAGCGCCTTGCCCACCAGGGTTTCGTTACTGCCAAAACCGTAGAGTGCCGCGGTGTCGAAATGCCGCACGCCCAGTTCAAAGGCGCGATGCAATAGCGTAATGGCATCGGCTTCACTCGGCGGGTGGCCGTAAGCGTGACTGAGATTCATACAGCCCAAGCCGATGGCCGGAACCTGATGACTGCCGATATTACGCTGTTGCATTGCCCTTCCCTTTCTTTCTCTTTGGTGTTTGTTTAGCCAGCCAGTTGTTGCTCGAGGTCGTGCAACACTTTATAGCAAGGCAGTACTTTGCCAACGCTGGAGTTAGGCTCGCGGCCTTCAGCAATCGCGGCGAAGAATTCCCGATCCTGCAGCTCAATACCGTTCATGGACACATCGACTTTCGACACATCAATTGCTTCTTCCTTGCCGTTCACCAGATCGTCGTAACGGGCGATATAGGTGCCGTTATCACAGATGTATCGGAAGAAGGTTCCCAGCGGGCCATCGTTATTGAACGACAGCGACAGCGTACAGATTTTGCCGCTGGCGGTTTGCATCTGGATAGACATATCCATGGCAATGCCCAGCTCGGGGTGAATCGGCCCCTGTACCGCATTGGCTTTCACAATCGGATCGCCAGCCTGGTAGGCAAACAGATCGACAGTGTGAGCCGCATGGTGCCACAGCAGGTGATCCGTCCAGCTACGCGCCTCACCCTTGGCGTTAATGTTCTGGCGACGGAAGAAATAGGTTTGCACATCCATTTGCTGAATATTCAGCTCGCCATTCTTAATACGGTTGTGCACCCACTGGTGAGAGGGGTTAAAGCGGCGGGTGTGACCCACCATGCAAACCAGGCCAGTTTCCTGCTGGGTTTTCATTACCGCCTCAGCATCGGCCCAGCTGTCAGCCAGGGGAATTTCTACCTGTACGTGCTTGCCCGCCTTCATGCACTGAATCGATTCAGAGGCGTGTTGCTGAGTCGGGGTACACAGAATCACTGCCTCGGCTTCGGTCTCTGCCAGCGCCTGAGCCAGATCAGTCGAGACGTGCTTGATGCCGTAGTTATCGGCGACTGCCTGGGTTTTTTCTAGGGTGCGGCCAACCAGCGACACCACTTCTACACCATCAATAATTTTAATGCCGTCCAGGTGCTTGATACCAAAAGCGCCGGGGCCAGAAACCAGAACCTTCATTGCGTTCTCCTTATATCGTTAATTCATTTGGCGTCGTTGATGTTGCAACATCACTCAGGGATTTTCCAAAATCATATGGCCTACTGCGGTATTCGAGGCAGGCACATGGTAGAAGCGGTGCTTCTGCACGACCTTGCTCTGCATGGCGCCACGAGCAACCAGCCACATTACCAGCTCGATACCTTCTGAGCCGGCCTGACGAACGTAGTCAATGTGGGGAATATCCACCAGCGCCTGAGGATCATCCGCCAGACGATCAAGAAAGGCGTTATCAAACTCCTTGTTAATCAGCCCCGCACGCGGCCCCTGCAGCTGGTGGCTCATGCCACCAGTGCCCCAGATCTGCACGTTCAGGTCTTCGTCGAAGGACTCGACTGCCCGCTTCAGCGCCTCGCCAAAGGCAAAACAGCGCTTGCCTGATGGTGGCGGATATAGCACTACATTGACCGCCACAGGAATCACCAGACAAGGCCATTCTTCCGGCTGACCAAACATCAGTGACAGCGGCACGGTCAGGCCGTGGTCAACGTCCAGAGAATTGACCACCGTCAGGTCAAACTCGTCCTGAATCACGGATTGAGCAATGTGTGCCGCCAGACGCGAATGGCCTTTGACCACCGGCACCGGGCGCGGCCCCCAACCTTCATCGGCGGGCTGGAATTCCTCACCGGTGGCAATGGCGAAGGTGGGGACAAAATTGGAGTCGAAGGCGCTGGCGTGGTCGTTGTATACCAGCAGCACCACATCAGGTTTGTTCTCGCGGATCCATTCCTTGGAGTAGTCGTAACCGGCAAAGAGTGGTTTCCAGTAGTCCTCACCAGACTTGCCGTTATCGAGTGCCGCGCCGATGGCCGGCACGTGCGACGAGTATACACTCGCGGTAATTTTTGCCATTGTGGTACCTCATTGCGCCCCAACCGGAGCGTATTAAGTGTAGAGCGTTACTTGTACATATTGCCTTCTGGAGAACGACCCCCATCCAGCATCATCTGCGCGTATTCAGGCTGACTCATGCCGGTCATAGTCGCCGCTGCGTGCTGGAAGCTCAGTCCATCCGACGAAAAAATCTTGGCCAGAAAATAAATATTGCCGCCCAGTGACATCATGCGGTTGTAGTCCCGCGCAAGTACCGCCAGCTTTTGGTCTTCGGTCATCGGCCACTCATCTAGGTAAGCGCGCTGATCCGCCTTGAAGCGCTCGCGGTTTTCCGCCTTCATCAGCGACATACAGAACTGATTGAGGTGGAAACCCTGGCGTGCCATATCGGCGTCAAAAATCGTGGTACCGGGAATATCCTGATAGGGTTTGTCTAGTGCCATAAATAGCCTCCTGTTATTCCAGCCTCTTAATCCGACCAGTAGAGCCGCATCGGGTTAGCCACCAGCAGTTTTTGCTGCAACTCGGCGGTGGGTGCAATGCGGGGAATCATATCAACCAGATGGCCGTCGTCGGGCATATGGCTTTTCATATTCGGATGCGGCCAGTCTGTGCCCCACAATACGCGGTCGGGAAACAGCTCTACAATGCGGCGGCCAAAGGGCACAAAGTCGTCATAGGTCGGTGCGCCACTCAGCGACAAACGCTCGGGGCAGGTCACCTTCGACCAGAAATTCTCGTTCTCACGCAGCAGCTTGACGAACAACTCAAACTCGGGCCCGTCAACCGGCTTGCTGACATCGGGGCGACCCATGTGGTCCACCACCACAGTGGTGGGCAGCGCCGTAAAAAAGTCATACAGCTCGGGCAGTTCCTGCGCCTCGAAATAAATCACGATGTGCCAGCCCAGCGGCTTGATACGCTCGGCAATACTGCTCAGGCTGTCAAAGGGCAGCGCATCCACCAGACGCTTCACAAAGTTAAAGCGCACACCGCGCACGCCGGCGGCGTGCAGCGCTGCTAGTTCCTTGTCGGTGACACTGGCCTTGACCGTGGCCACGCCGCGAGCCAAACCATTGGAGTGGTTCAAGGCATCAACCAGCGCGCGGTTATCTGCGCCGTGGCAGGTTGCCTGAACAATGACATTACGGGAAAAGCCGAGATAATCCCGCAACGCCCACAACTGATCTTTGGAGGCGTCACAGGGGGTGTACTTGCGCTCCGGCGCAAAGGGGAATAAATCCCCGGGGCCAAACACATGGCAGTGGGCATCTACCGCGCCAGCAGGTGGCACGTAGCTCGGTTTGCTGGGCGACTGGTGCCAGTGCAGCCAGTCGGCGTCGGGGGTGAACTGGCTCATTCTCCTCGCTCCTTCAATGAGGCATCCAGTCGTGGATACACCCGGCGGGCATTGCCTTCAAAGACCTTGTAGCGGTCTTCGTCGGAAAGCGGCAACGCATCCAGATAACGTTTGGTGTCGTCGAAATACTGTCCGGTTTGCGGGTCGATACCGCGCACCGCACCGACCATTTCCGAGCCAAACAGAATATTGTCGATGTCGATCACCTTGAACAGCAGGTCGATACCGGGCTGGTGGTAAACACAGGTATCGAAGAACACATTCTTCATCACGTGCTCGTCCAACGGCGGCTGCTTGAGCATGTCGGCCAGACCACGGTAGCGACCCCAGTGGTAGGGCACCGCGCCGCCGCCGTGGGGAATAATAAAGCGCAGCTCAGGGAAATCCTTGAACAGATCGCCCTGCAGAAACTGCATAAACGCGGTGGTGTCGGCGTTGATGTAGTGGGCACCGGTAGCGTGGAAGTTGTGGTTGCAGGAACCGGACACGTGCACCATCGCCGGCACATCCAGCTCAACCATTTTTTCATAGAACGGGTACCAGCTTTTATCGGTCAGCGGCGCGGAAGTCCAGTGACCACCGGAAGGGTCGGGGTTCAGGTTACAGCCGACAAAACCCAGCTCGTTGACGCAGCGCTCCAGCTCGGCAATGGAGTTGGCAATCGGCACACCGGGCGACTGAGGCAACTGGCACACGCCAATAAAGGTTTCGGGGTAGAGATCGACTACTCGCTTAATCAGATCGTTACAGGCGCTGGTCCATTGCTTGGACACCGCCTCGTCGCCAACATGGTGAGCCATGGTGGAGGCGCGTGGCGAGAAGATGGTCATGTCGGCGCCACGCTCTTTCAGCAGGCGCATCTGGTTCTGCTCGATGCTCTCACGAATCTGGTCATCGCTGATTTGCGGCACTTCAGGCAGCGCTTCGCCTTTTTTAAAGGCTTCCAGCTGTGCCTCACGGAACAATTGATGGGGTTCTGGAGCAGTAGTGTAGTGCCCGTGGCAATCGATAATTTTCATAATTCTAGGCTTCTCCATTCATAGTACTAATTTGGGCGTTGATCGCGTCCAGCAAAGGGTTCAATTCTGTTTCACTCAGCTGGGCTTTGAATTTTGCCGCCCAGTCCTGGCGCTCGGCACAGGCCGCGCTCATCCACGGTGACAAACCCGCTTCGTTGACGGTCTTGGCCACTTCACGCATTTCTGCCGCGCGCCGCTCTCCGTGCAGTAGTGAGCGGGTAATCAGGTAGTGGGCATGTTCCGGCCAGTCGGGGCGGGGGAACAGGTTATTCAGCGAGGCCAGCACCACCTCATCAACACCGTAGTGCCGCGCGGCCAGTAAGGACTCGGTTACCAGTGCCTCCATGCCTTTAATAATCACACTGCGACACATTTTTGTAGCCGCCGCGATGCCCAGCTCCGCCGAAGTGGCACGCATGTCGCTAAAGCCCAGCTGCTCTCCAATAGCTTCGAAGGCCGCCGCGTGGGGGCCACCCAACAAGATCGGCGCGTCGGTGCGCTTGGGGTGAATCGGCGACATCACCGAGGCCTCGACAAAGCGTCCGCCTGCGGCCGTCACCATTTCTGACAGTTGCTTTTTGGCTGCCGGCGAGATGGAGTTAAGGTCGACAAACCAAGCCTCGGCAGCTAGTCCCGCCAACACCGACTCCGCGGCGGGCACCGCCTGCTCGGCGGTCACCATCGACAGCACCAGCTGGCAGTCTTTGGCAGCACTTGCCGCATCCGCAGCCCGACTCACCCGGTCAGAGGATGCCAACGACGCCCAGTGCGCTTCTGCCGCACTGCCGGTCGTGCCAAACTGCGCGTCCCACAGTTGCAAGTCCAGTTCGGTTTTCGCCAGCAGGTCCTCGGCCACGGCCAGGCCCACTTCGCCTAAACCAATCAGCGCGATGCGCTTCACTTTAGCCAGCTCAAGGTCAGCCATGCTCGCTCTCCAACTCGGCGGGCACCATCACCTCACCGCGCATCAGCAGCCGCGCCGTGCGCAACAGGGCCGCGCGCTTAACGGTAAAGCTATCGAGGCTATCGCTACCGGCCACTTCCATCTCTACAGTGAAAAACCCGGTCGGGTGCTCCACCTCCAGCTGACATACGCCATCGGCCGCAGGCACCGCTGCCACGGACTGCGCGACCGAACCCGGCAACATGCAGCCGGAGGCCACACTGACCGAACCCAGCACACCAATGGCTTCGTGAACCCGGTGAGGGATAAACGTGCGGGTATTGATCGAACCGCCGGCCAGCGGCGCAGAGATCAGACTCATCTTGGGCACGGTTTTGCTGGTCACGTCACCCAGATTCATCAGTTTGCCCGCCGCCAGACGGATGGATTCGATGCGCGCTTTCAACTCGGCATTGGCTTCCAGCTCCGCCGGAGACTCCAACCCGCTCAGGCCAAAGTCTGCCGCCCGCAGTAAGACCACCGGCATGCCGTTATCGATGCAGCTCACTTCTACGCCATCAATCACATCGAGGGTGTTGCCTGTAGGCAACAAGGCACCACAACTGGAGCCGGCAATATCGAGAAAATCGATCGGGATCGGCGCCGCCGTGCCCGGCACCCCATCGATACGAGCCTGCCCAACATAATTCACGCTACCGCCGGGGGTTTCCACCCGAGCCGTCGCGCGGGCGCCGGTATTAACCATATGGATTCTGACATCAGTATGGCCGTCCTCAGCGGCAACCAAACCATTCTCAATGGCAAAGGGCCCAACACCGGCCAGAATGTTGCCGCAATTCTGAGCGTCACTAACCTCGGCTTTATCCACCACTACCTGCAAGAACAGGTAATCCACATCCACACTGGGCAGCGACGATGGCGAGATCACCGCTACCTTACTGGTGAGCGGGTGCGCCCCACCCATACCATCAATCTGGCGGGCATCCGGAGAGCCCATTGCCGCCAGCAACAAGCGGTTACGGGCTTCAGCCTCAGTGGGCAGATCACTAGCCAGAAAGTACAGCCCCTTGGAAGTGCCGCCACGCATAACCTGACAGGGAATCGCCTTCTGCATGATTAGGCTTCGTCCAGCGACTTCACGTAACGCAGGCCCTTTTCCGCCAGACGTTCGCGCATATTGTAGATATCCAGTCCCAGCTCACCAGCGGCCAAGCGCTCACGCTTGACATCTTCATTGGCTATACGCTGCTGCGCCTTGGCATGTACGGCCTCCACCTCTTCGCGGCGCACAACCACAACCCCATCGTCATCCGCAACAATTAAGTCACCAGGGTTAACCAGCGCACCGGCACAAACCACAGGAACATTGACATTGCCAACGGTTTCCTTGACCGCGCCCTGAGCAAAAATGGCTTTGGACCAGACAGGGAAATCCATTTCAGTCAGTGTGGCCACATCGCGCACACCGGCATCAATTATCAAGCCAACTACACCTCTGGCCATCAGCGAGGTAGCCAGCAGGTCGCCAAAATAGCCATCTTCACAAGGGCTGGTCGGCGCCACTACCAGAACATCGCCCGGCTGGCACTGCTCTACTGCCACATGCAGCATCCAGTTATCACCCGGCGCCACCTCACAGGTTACGGCATTGCCGACAATATTTGCGGGGCGGTAAATAGGGCGCATATACGAAGCCATCAAGCCCTTGCGGCCCTGCGCTTCGTGAACCGTGGCCACTTCAGCACCCTGATACTGTTCCAGCACCGCTGCCGAAACACGTGTAATATCGGTTACACAAACTGGCATTGCAGCTTCTCCTGACTTAACGATATCAATCGTCATTATGGAGCAAGCCACCGCTTCAGGGATGTTCGAAAGCCACGCCGGGGTATAAGATTTTTCTATATCTTATTTTAATCCCGCACCCTAACCCCGCCCTCAAGACGAGTCTTTGGCATCCACCGCTGCCGCACTCCCCGAACTAAAGCGGGCAATAGTCGCGGCCGGGTGCAAGGTCCGAAGACCAATAAGCCCCCCTATCACACCCACCGCCGCGATTTGCAGCAGCGCGAAACGCCAGCCGTGGGTTGCGCCCAGCTCAATGGAAGCACCGGCAAGGCCGGGGGAGACCAGTGCAGAGAGCGTTACCAAAGCAAAAGTAATCGTCATCAGGCGATAGCGTTCTGCACCAGGTACAACCTCGGTAATCATCGCCGAGCTCAAGGCAAAAATAGAGCCCGCCAACGACGTAGCAAGCGTGACAAGAACAAGCCGCGCAGCGCCGTTGGTAACCAACGCCATTGCGATGAAACAAGCTGCACTGCCAAGCAGGCAGGCCACCATCACATAGCTACGTCCGACCCGCGAGCTGTACCCTGCATTAAGTAACCGTTGCGACAGTGCGGCAACGGCTACCACAATGATACTCTGGGCAAGAAAGATAAAAGAGAGAGCCCAGCCGCTGGACATTGCCGAGAGCCCCCCCTGATCCCGAACATAGGGCGCCAGCCACGCCATCATGAAACCGATCACCCAATAGGCACATAACCCAACTAGGGCGTTGCCGATAATGGTAGGGTCAAGCACTAGGCGGCGAAACTCCCCCGGCGCCTCGTGCACCTTTTGATCTGGCACCGGTTCAGCCGCATAGGGTCCATTTCTCCGAACCAGAAGAAAACCGAACATAACGACCAGCCCCAACACAGCACATGTCAGAAAGGCGCTGCGCCAGCCGTAATAAATAATGATATAAGTAAGCGCGGGCGCCGCTACCATGGTGCCGATTGGCCCGCCCACCATCAGCAGGGAACTGGGCACTGACCGGCGATTGTCCGGAAACCATTCATGGCAAATATTCATACTGGTCGCGGTACCCGCCCCCCCGGCGGCGCCAAGCACCACTCGACAGGCAACGAGGACAGTAAACGAGGCCGCAAGAACTATCGGCAACTGAGAGAGCGACCAGAGCAGAAGCATCACAATCAAAATCGAACGCGGGCTAAAGCGCGGCGCAGCCAGCAAGCCGACAGCGATCCCCCCCACAGAATAGAGTGTGTAGAGGCTACCAGCGACAAAACCATACTGCGCGGTGGTGAGCGACAGCTCCTCCATAATCGGCTCGGCGGCGAGACCGACCACAGCCTGGTCGATATTGCTGACCGCCTGTGCGCCAGCCGCCAACCCAACCACCCCCCACGCTTGTATACCGGAAGCTGGCTGAACATCAGCAGCATTATTGTTGTTATTCGGGTTCATCAAGGACTTTCCTCCAGCGCGACTCTGCACAACTTTGTCTTGGAGCAGCTTATTCACGTTTGCAGACATGCAATATTATAAAAAAACAGATCATACTACCTATTTTTGACTAGGGCTACTCTGATTAATTCCAATGTTCATTTATAATGGATCCAGTCCCGAGAGCGAGTTGAACCTCATGCGCCAAGACTCCTTTTCTGATGCCGGATTCGAGAAATACCGGAAGAAGACTCGCAAAGAGCGGTTTCTGGAGGAGATGGAGACCATCATCCCCTGGAAGAAATTGACCGCTGCTATCGAGCCCTTCTATCCGAAGCCTGAGGGCGCTGGTAGGCGACCGATCGGTATCGAACGAATGCTGCGGATCCACTTCATCCAGCACTGGTTCAACCTTTCGGATCCGGCCGCCGAAGAAGCCCTCTACGACTCTCGTTCGTTGCGTCAGTTCGTCGGCATCGACCTGGGTCGGGAGCCGGTGCCGGACGAAACCACGATCTGCAAGTTCCGCCACTTGATGGAGAAACACAATCTGGGCGACCAGCTGTTCCACTTGGTGAATCAGTATTTGCAGGAGAATGGTCTGAAGGTATCCCGAGGTACCATTGTTGACGCCAGCATCATCAGCGCGCCGAGTTCCACCAAGAACAAAAAGAAAGAGCGCGATCCGGAGATGCGTCAGACCCGCAAGGGCAATCAGTGGTACTTCGGCATGAAAGCGCACATCGGTGTCGACAGCCGGACGAAGCTCATCCACTCCGTTGTCGCCACATCCGCCAATGTCCATGACTCCCAAGTATTGCCCGACCTTCTCCATGGCGAGGAAACACGAGTCTGGGGTGACTCCGCGTACACTGGACAAAAACAAGCAATCGCTGACAATGCTCCGCGGGCCAAGGACTTCACCCAGGCGAAGGGCAGCCGCAACCGAAAGCTGACGGATGAAGATCGCGCAAGGAACAGAAACAAGTCGCGGGTGCGGGCCAAAGTAGAACACCAATTCGGGATCATCAAACGCCAGTTTGGATTCTCTAAGGTGAGATATCGCGGGCTGGATAAAAACGCTCATCGCCTTTTCGTTGCCTGTGCGCTGAGCAATCTTGTGATCGCCAAACGGAAGCTGTTGGGGCGAAGCCGGCCGAATCTGCAGGCAAGTTGCGCCTGAAGAGTGGAAATCAGCGGGAAAATCTCATTCGTACCACTGAAACACGACCTACTGCAGACTTTTTCAGCCCGAAACGCCGTGAATTTCGATTTTGAGAAGCGGTATGTCATGAGTGCCTTAAATTTTCACCGATTAATCAGATGATCCCTAGGTAGTTTCATGTATTTTCCATTTTCAGTTAAAACAGACCCAAAAGGACTAGAAGAAATACAGCAGAGGTAATCCTCTGTATTTCCGAGGACATCTCAGCAAGACTATATGTTGAGACAACCCGTTAGAAACTGAACTCCATGGATAAACTATAGCGTCGCACCTGCTCCGGTGTCGCCGCAATCACAGAACCTTGGGAAATAGTGGGATCGAAATTAGGAAACTCCCCGCTATCAACGTAATAGTCCTCATCGAGCAGGTTTTCCACTAAGAATACGAACTCCCATGATTTCCACCTTGCGCCCAGACTGAAGTCTACAACGGTATAGGAAGGGTTTTCCCATAACGAAAAGTCATCACCCGGCTCGTCGATAAACTGCGCGTTGGTACTTACTTCAGCTTTGTATTGTAACTGCAGCCTACCGAAAACTCGCATGTCGGCATTGAGCTGATTACTGTAATCGAGCGAGGCAGTGCCACTCCACTCCGGAGTCTGCGGCGGTCTCTCCCCCGACAGGTCAGTATTGTTCACCGGCGAGACCAGGCCATCATCCCACGACGCGTCTAGATACCCAACGCCGCCAGAGACCGACCAAGCTCTACTAAACTGCCACTGCAATTCGCCTTCAACCCCCCACTGCGTTGAATCACCGGCGTTTATAATTCCTTCAACAACGCCTTGCTCATTGGGATCGGCGACGGTGAGTTCGAATTGCCTGTCGTCATAATCGATATAAAAGCCGGCAAGGGTGAATTGCATGCTGTCATTCAGGAGTTGTGCCTTGTAGCCTATTTCATAGCTGGTGGCTTCCTCCGGGCCAAACCCGAATAGCGATCCGGAACCGGTGAAATTGGTAAGGTTAAAACCACCTGGCTCAAGACCCTGGGCAACAACACCGTAGATAAGCGAACTGTCTTCATCGAAGTACCACGATAACGATCCGCGAAACAACAGGTCTGTTTCCGACTGCTCCCCCGACAGCCCGGTATCCAGGTTGGTTCTTGAGCTTTCCCAGCGGTTGACCCGCGCACCACCGGCCACCTCAATGGCATCGAACCGGTATGTCAGGTTGACAAAGGCCGCCTGCTGCTCACTCCCCTGATCGTAATTGCGAAAAGGGCTAGCGGTATCGGGGGGCATGATAAGGTTCGACAGTTCATCCCGCTCATGCTCCATATAATACACGCCAGCCAACCACTGAAACGGTGAATCGTCGGTAGAGGTTAGCCTAACTTCTTGGGTTATGGTTTCGTAATTGTGCAGACTCTCACTGCCGAGAATGAACGCGGGAGACAGGTCGAGATCAACAGTACGCGCGGAATCCGCGTCAAAATAGGACGACAAGGAGGTCACCGTGAACGCGTCCAGGTCGTAGGTTAATTCCAGTGTGCCAAACAGGCTGTCCTTTTTATGGCGGGGGTTCCTTGTCGCGTCCAGCGTCAATGGGTAATCAAAATCTGGATCCAATTCCCTGACCCAGAAGTTGTTTGGTGCATCGAGATGGCTGTAACGCAGATTTGCATACAAAGACAGGCGGTCTGTCACATTGCCAGCGATGGCAATACGCCCACCCATATCGCTTCGCTTGCCAGCATCAGGATCGGTATTGGTACCGGGGGTACCCGGATTAGTCAGGAAAGAATCGTCAGCCAAGGTATAACCGAAGATACGAGCAGCCCAACTGCCGGCAATTGGGGCATTGAGGGAGCCTGTAAATAAAACTGTGTAAACCGCCTATCATTGAACCCTTACAGGGTAAGGATAGGCAAGATGAACAAGAAAGAACTTGAAGCCTTCGCACGGGAGGCTGCCAAAACCCTCAAGACCGAGAAAGACCTGAACGAGTTCAGCCAGATGCTGACCAAGATCACGGTCGAGGCGGCGCTGAATGCCGAACTCGACGAGCATCTGGGCTACGACAGGCACCAGCCCTCCGATAACACCAACAGTCGCAATGGCTACACCAGCAAGACTTTGAAAACCGAGGACGGACAGTTTGAGCTGAACACACCTCGTGACCGCGAGGGCAGCTTCGAGCCGCAACTCGTGAAGAAGGGCCAAACCCGCTTCACCTCGATGGATGACAAGATCCTGAGCCTCTACGCGAAGGGCATGACCACCCGGGAAATCGTCGCGACATTCAAGGAAATGTACGACGCCGACATCTCGCCCACCCTGATTTCCAAAGTAACAGAGGCCGTGATCGGTCAAGTTGTGGAGTGGCAGTCTCGTCCCCTGGATCCGGTCTACCCCATTGTCTACCTGGACTGCATCGTGGTGAAAATCCGCCAAGACAAGCAGGTTATCAACAAGGCGATTTATCTGGCCCTGGGCGTCAATCTCGAAGGCCACAAAGAACTGCTCGGGATGTGGCTCTCTGAAAACGAAGGCGCCAAGTTCTGGCTGGGCGTCCTGACAGAGCTCCAAAATCGCGGCGTGAAGGACATTCTCATTGCCTGCGTCGATGGGCTCAAGGGCTTCCCTGACGCGATCAGCGCGGCATTCCCGCAGGCCCAGATTCAGCTCTGTATTGTCCACATGGTGCGCAACTCGATGAAGTATGTGCCGTGGAAGGATTACAAAACTGTGACCGCTGACCTCAAGCGCATTTACCAGTCAGCCACCGAAGAAGAGGCCCTGCAGGCGTTGGAAGAGTTCGAGGCCTGCTGGGGTGAGAAATACCCGCATATTGGCCGTTCCTGGCGCAGTCACTGGCCGAACCTGAATACCCTGTTCCGCTACCCCGAGGACATCCGCAAGGCGATCTACACCACCAACGCCATCGAGTCCCTGAACAGCGTGATCCGGAAAGCCATCAAGAAACGGAAGCTGTTTCCGACTGATGATTCAGCGCGGAAGGTGGTCTATCTCGCGATCATGGACGCATCGAAAAAATGGACAATGCCTATCCGAAATTGGAAGGCTGCGCTGAACCGGTTTATGATCGAGTTCGAGGATCGCATCAGCGACTTCGTATAACCCCGGCGGTTACACAGAATCATTTACACCCTCCATTGAGGGCGAATTCAGCATCATAATAATCATCGGTGCCGATTTTAGTCTTGGCACGCCCATGAATCTCTTCGGGAACCGGACGCTTACTGACAAACTTTACCGCGCCCCCAATATTTGAGCCGCCGTATAGAATGCCCTGAGGCCCTTTTAGGACTTCTATACGATCAATATCACCTACCCGTGAACTAATACCCGAAAAGACCTGAACATCGTCGACATAGAATCCAACGCCCTGAGTGTTGCCGAAGGCACCTAGCCCGCGAATCGAAACATTGGGAAAGCCATCCGCCCGGACACTCATGAACATGTTCGGCACCAGATTGCCAACATCAGTCAAACCATCAATACCGTTTCTCTCCAAGCGCGAACTGCTAAATGCAGAGATCGACTCTGGAATCGACATAGCGCTTTCAGCCCGTTTCCTGGCCGTGACAACCACCTCCTCCAGCACTCTTGAATCGTAACTTGACCCTTCCTCTGTATCTTGCGCAGCAACATGATGACCACTGCCAACTAAAACCCCGACAATAGCGGATAGCAAACTTTTCTTGGTATTCATAGCCTTTTCCTTATTCACTGCTTTTGACTCATCTACTGAGATCATCAAAACGTTTTTATCAGAAAAGCTACCGACCAAGCCTGTGCCATCGAGCATGATGTCGAGCGCTTCAACTAGTGTGTAACGCCCTTTTACCGGGTTTGCCCTGATGTTTTCGGCGATTTTTGCGGGAAAAAGCAGCATCACATCCGCTATCTCAGACAATCTGGTTAACGACTCGGCACAGCTTTGCGCTGGCAAGTCCAGCTGATAACTCCCTGTTTCGCTCGCATGAGAGGAGAGACTCAATGCGGTCAGGGCCAGCAGATTTAATCCGAGCAACAGTGCTTTTACTATTTTTTTCAATGCACATCGACCAACAATAAGAAACAATCAATAGCTGGTTTACGGTAGCTCTGTACTAGCTATAACAACGAGAAACCGCATTCCCCCTACTGCGTATCAACATTTTAGGGCTTTAAAAACGGGCTTACTGTAAACACTCCATTACCCCAGTCACATGTATCAGCCACCAACCAGGAAACCGGCAAGCCAGTCTACGTTTTATTCAATGCCGTGGGACCTTGAACTGAGGTGAATATGCTTTTCGTTAACGCGCCGTACCTCGACACCGAACCCCACGACGAGAGCCTCAAGCAACGCATCCAGCCTGCCAACCCTGAAGCGCCCCCCCACCTCCAGGTCAGCCAGGGCCGAGTCTATGATTTCTATCCTAACATCCGTATAACGCCCCACCTCAGCAATGACGTCTTTTAGAGGTTCATTGTCGAAAACCAATAGCCCCTGGCTCCAGGCAAGCTGACGGGTTAATTCCTCCTCTGGCAGGTCCCTGACAGTGTATACCTGGGAATCAAAAGACGCGGCCTGCCCCTTTTCTAACGACACAAAGGTAGCCGCTTGCACCGGCACGGCGGGACTAACCGTTATAGCATCAGACTTTATATTTTCATTAGCCGCTTTCTCGACCGTTGGGGGCACAGGACTGAGCTTAGCGAGCTCCACCTTGCCCTCGTCGACAATCACTTTTATATCCTGGCGACTGAGTAATGAGACTGAAAAGGCCGTGCCTACAGCGCGCACCAGTCCGTAAGTGGTATATACATCAAACGGCCTTTGTTTGTTTTTTGCGACGTCGAAATGAGCTTGACCATCAACCAGGTCAATTCGTCTCTCCCTATCGGTATACCTCACTCTGAGCTTGGTGTCGGTATCCATACGTATTATGGTATTATCGGACAACACCACTGTTTTTTGCTCACCAACCAGGGTGTTGTATATGCCGTTGTCGTTTACCTGTTTGGGCGAGATTAGCCACGGCCACAAGGCCACTATTAGTCCCGCCAGGAGAATGAACACCGTAGCAGAAAAGCGATATTGAACCGGCGTTTTCAATAGGTATGAGAGATATTTTCGAAAAAAGGGCTTACTCCGAGAGCGCGTCGTTACGGAGACGGCCAGAATCGACAAGCTATTCGCATCGGACCAAAATTTTGTCGCCTTCTCCAGCTCTTCCCGATGCGCGGCACTTTGACTTGCCCATGAACGCAAGCGTTCTATATCTTCCTGTGAAGGGCCTGCCTCTTTGTTAAATATGATAACCCAATGCCGGGCCTCGGCCCGAATGGCGTCGCGGGAATTAATAGGAGTGACTTTTCTCATACACCTTTTCCCGGAATAGCTGGCTCGCTACTTCGAGCTTTATGTTCATTCTCCAAGTGCATTTCAACATAGCGTTGACAGCGGGAAAAAGCTTTCTCGAGATGGCTTTCAACAGTACTAACTGTTATTTCTAGCTCTTGGGCTATCTCCTTATAGCTTAGACCATAGACCTTGCACATCAAATAGATTTTGCGGCACTGGGCTGGCAGGGTGGCAACTGCCGCGCAGTGAACTTCAATCCTCTGCTGCGCCATGACTTCATCTTCCAATGTGTGACTATTTCCCAGGCTTTCAATACCCCCTTCTTCACCCAGATAATCGGTTGGCCGGATTGATTCCCTTTTTAAATGGTTTAGGGCAAGATGCTTTGCGGTGCGAAAAAGATAGGGCTTGGGCTGCGCTATCGGTTTACCCTTTTCCGCCGCATAAGCCCGATAAAACGCTTCCTGCAAAATATCGTCTACATCCTGGTGGCCACCTAAAATACGCGAAACAAAGCGCCTCAATGCTCCCGAATGTATTCTATAGGCGCGGGTAACCGGAGATTTATGAGGCGTTTTTAAACCTGTTATTTTGATCATAGAGTAAATTCTCGAAAATCCCAGACCATCAAAGAAGTGACTGCCAGATAGCCAAATACCGGTATCCTAAGAATCCGTCAGGCCGCCGGAACTCATGCGATGTCGATTACGAAAATATTCATCGCTTCTCCTCTTGCCTTAATGATTTTTTAAACTCATTATGAAGCAAGCCTTTGGCTCGGGGATGATCGAAAGCTGTACCTGGATATAAGTTTTTTCTATAATGAGCGACCTATTTGGCGATAATGCAAGTATGGCTCAAACAGGCTCCCCCACCCCTTTGCCCAACCTACGCCACCTTAACGCCGCGCTGGCTGTGTGGCGCCTGGGCAGCATCAGCCGCGCCACCGAGCAGGTACATTTGTCCCAGTCCGCCATCACTCAGGGGCTCGCAAAACTTGAGCACGACCTTGGCGTGACGCTTTTTACCCGTTCCGCAACGGGCTTGTACGCCACGGAGTCTGGTAGTGTATTTCTGCACCGGGCCGAGCGAGCGATAAACTGGCTCGAGGCCATCGACCAAGCTTCCGGATTACGCGCTAGTCGAGGCGCCCAACCGCTTTACCGTCGCTTGACCTCGACACAATTGAGAGCCTTGATCAGCGTCGTCGAGCAAGGTAGTTACTCCTTGGCAGCCAGCTTACTAAGGCTGACACAACCCACAGTCCACCGTGCAGTAAAGGAACTCGAATCCGCCTGTAAGCAGACGCTTTTCCGTCGCTCGCCGGCAGGTGTGGAACCCAGCTGGCAGGCCCGACAGATGGCCCGCTATGCAAGCCTGTTTTTTGCAGAGATTGAACAGGGACGGGAAGAAGTTGGCGAGCTACAAGGACTAAGGGCTGGACGCGTCCGGGTCGGCAGCCTCCCCCTGGCGCGAGCGCAACTGGTACCTCACGCTGTTACCCAGTTACTGCGGGAGTATCCCTCCGCCAGCGTAAGCATTATCGATGGCCCTTATGAAGAGCAGCTGTACAGCCTGCTCCATGGTCAATTGGACGTCATTGTTGGCGCTCTTCGCGAACCGACACCTAGTCCAGACATTGAACAAAAACTGCTGTTCCGCGACCCCCTTCACATCGTGGTACGCCCCGGCCATGCACTCACTAGCCGCCGCCCCCGCAATGCCGGGGAACTGAGAGCTCTCGATTGGATCGCCCCACGCCGCAATACCCCCGCTCGTGAAACGTTCAGCCGTTTTTTTGCCGATCAGGGTTTTGCTCCACCCGAGCACGTTATTGAATGTAGTTCGCTGGTGGCAATTAGGAGCCTGCTGCTAGAAAGCGATCGCGTTGCTTTGTTACCGGCGCGGCAAGTGGCGCTCGAAGTGCAAATGGGAATACTGGCAGTCAGCCCTAAGCCGTTGGCCGGAACGCATCGCAATATTGGCATAACGCTAAGAAAGCACTGGAAACCGACCCGCCTACAACGCCGTTTTCTTGAGCTACTGAAAAATAGCGGATAGAAATTCACAAGCGCAATGATATTTGGGCCTTTAAAAATCGACGTTCTGCAAGTTTTCGTTCACCTTGCGCAACACGGCAAGACACTTATCAAGATCCCGTTTTGAAATACCTTTAGTGGCAGTCTGGTTGATGTCCAACGCGATGGGTAGCAGCTCTTTTTCAAGCTTACGAGCCTTCGGGGTCAGATAAATACACATTTTTCGACGATCCATTTCATCACGCTCTCGTGTCACCAGGCCATCTTTTTCCATACCAAGGATCATCGCCACCGTGGTATTTTCCTTTACATTGATGGCATCGCCCAACTCCTTCTGGGTCAACCCCTCCTGCAGCCAAAGCACACGCAGATAGTACCAATAGCCAGACTTTAGTCCACAAGTAGCCAAGCGCGCCGACAGCAAACGATCAAACGCACGGTGAGTAATCCTTACTTGATACCCGAGACTTGTCTCGGGAGGAATCGATATCAAAGCATTTCTCCCATATCGTTTATACCTAATGTCACACGTTGCAAAAAAGTCGAATAATTATACAATCCACATGATTGAGCAAGTGGCTATAGACATGGAAACCGTACGATGGTGAGAGTTACTTACCGGCAACGGCTACTACTCAGGATTTTTCTCTAGCATTAATGTACCGCTTGTTAGCAAGCTCAAGTCCTAGAGAGATAACCTTTTCGTTCAGAGCATCCTCCCTTTGGACTAACCCGCGAACGGCAAGGCCTTTAACCATATTCCAGAGGAATAAGGTGATTTCCTCCGCAGCGTCCACGGCCACCCCAGTGCCAGCTAGCCGCTGCGCCCACGCCTCGACTACAGGGGGCTGAAAACCCTTAGCAAGCGCCTTCCGCACATCGGCCAACGGTTTTTCGTCCGCGGAGGCAATTAGAATATCCAACAACACTTTGTAAGAATCAGCTAAAAACCTCGATTGGGCATCTTCGACTATTGCAGATAACAAATTCGCTTCATCTGCCTCTTCAATCTTCTGCCGACTTGCTTCCTCTAGTCGGGTGACAATACGCGCATAGACAGCCGCTACTAATATTTCCTTGGTGGGGTAGTGATGCAACAGCCCGCCTCGTGAGACTCCTGAGACATCACACACATTAGCGGACCTCAGACCCGCATGCCCTACGTCCCGTAAAATATCATAGGTAGCATCTAGAATTTTATCTTTTGTCGAAGCGCTACGCCTCATTTGGTTATGCTTTAAGGCTCCATCAAGCGATTTCATGCTATTCAATTTTCAATTCCCACAGGGCTCGAACTATTGTCTTCGCATACCGTGAAGTCATTTCGTTCGTCATGGAGGTAATCGCTCAAGAGGCTAACCGTAAAATCCAATTCGCGACCGTGCCCGCCCCGACCGTTAGACTCAATTAAGTGCTCTACCACAAAGCCACGTTGCACACTCCATAGCAACACTAGTATTTCTTCGGCTTTTTTCTTGCTCACCCCAGACCGTATGAATCTATCCACCCACACTTCTTCGATAGGCCCCCGACTACGAGCGGCAATATCACGGACACCATCGACCAAGTGATCAGACCTACCAACGGATATCAGCATATTGAGACTAACTCGGTAGAGCTTGCTGGAAAAAAAGTCCCTGGCGTGCTGTGCGGAATGATCTATGAGATCACCATCAGCAGTATTCGCTGCATCAACTTCAGCCTGTCCAATTTCGCTTTCAAACAGCCTTTCGATGGCAGCTTCAATCAGCTCATTTTTTGTGGCGAAGTGGTGAGTTTGCCCTCCACGCGATACCTTGGCTTTCGCTGCGGCGTCGGCAATACGAAACTTAGAGAAACCCTTTTCTAGAAGGAGGTCGATTGTTGCCTTGAGAAGTTTGGCGGATGTTTCTGCACGACGCTCTTCTTGGGTTCGACGTCGCGTTTTAGGTGAGCCTTTTTTTAAATTTGAAGCCATTTTGCGCAGGGAAATTCTCTCGGGTTGGTATTAATTCCACCGAGTGCAGCAGAGTTGTAGCGCCCCACTACCACACTCAATATAACAGGCTCTAGTAGCGAGTGTACCCCACGCTGAGATGAAATGGCAAGGAGCAAGGACTCAATCAAAACCCGGCTAACGAGCGGTAACATATTGATCAGAAAAGGTTTTATAGCAATGATGCCGAGTTGTCAATCAAAAGAGAGCTTCCGCGACCAACTATGATGAACCGATGACATAACTGGACCGAAAAACCCGGAAGGGAAAGGCATTGAAAGCCCGCAGTTCTACAATCTTCTCATATGTGCGCCCTCTAAATAAGCGCCAGGGTCATGACTCAGCCAATCGTAACCGCCCGGTGATCCCCAGTTGATTAGTCGACGCTTAGTATGCTGACAGTACTCGAGTTTGCATAATTGAGCCGTAGGTCTATATTTGTTAGCAGGCACAGGACGTGCCCGTTGCAGGGAGGCACTCTCAGGGAGAGAGGACACTAAGGAAGGTGGGTATGGCCATGATGGCCGGCCTTCCTGCTATTTTTTATCCACTCACGGCCGACTGGACTGTCCAGTTGTGTGGCAGTAGCTCTGCGATCTTCGATGCTTTCTGCGTTGGCAGCCTTTCAATCACGCCTTTTAGGTAAGCTTGTGGCTCCAGGCCATTGATCTTAGCGGACTGGATCAAGGTCATGATATTTGCCGCCCGCTGACCACTGCGTAGCGAGCCCGCAAATAGCCAGTTTGAGCGACCGAGCGCCCAAGGCCGGAATTGGTTCTCTACCCAGTTGTTGTCGATGGGGACAGCGCCATCATCGAGATAACGGACTAAGGCCTCCCAGCGTTTTAAGCTGTAGTCGATGGCTCTGGCCGTGCCGCTGCCATCAGGCACCTGCTGTCGTCTGGCAATCAACCAGTGGTGTAATTGGTCGATGATGGGCTTTGATTTTTTCTGCCGCTGTTGTTGCCGTTCTTCCGGGGTCAGCTCAGCTAGGTCCCGCTCAATCCGATACAGGTCTTTAATATAGCCGAGCGCCTGCTCAGCTATCTGGCTCTTATTGGCGACATGCAGATCATGGAACTTGCGCCTTGCATGAGCCCAGCAGCCAAGCTCGGTAATACCATTGGCAAAGCCCTCTTTGTAACCACCATAGTCGTCACAGACCAGTTTACCTCGCCAATCCGCCAGGAAGTCTCTGGCCGCCTGACCTGCACGGCCGGGCTGGAAGTCATAGACCACACCCTGGATGGCGGAGTACCGCGTTGAGGCATAGGCCCAGACATAAGCCTTGTGGGTGCGCTTCTTCCCCGGCGCCAGCATCAACACCGGGGTTTCATCGGCATGCAGTACAGCTTCCTTGAGCAAGGTGTCTCGCAAAGCATCAATCAGGGGTTGCAGCTCCACACCACAACGGCCCACCCAGCCCGCGAGCGTGGAGCGCGGGATAACGACACCGGCCCGGGCAAACTGCTGTTCCTGCCGATGCAGTGGTAGGTGGTCAGCGTACTTGCTGATCAGTACCTGAGCCAGCAGGTTGGTGGTGGGGATGCCCTTATCGATGATGTGGGGCGCGACCGGTGCCTGTATCAGGCTATCGCAGTCGCGACAGCACCACTTGCCTCGGATATGACGTTCGACACTGAAGGTGCCGGGCTGATAATCCAGCTTCTCACTGATATCTTCACCGATCCGGGTCAGGGCGCAGCCACAGGAACAGCTTGTGTTCTCCGGCTCATGGTAAATATCGGTGCGGGGTAAATCCTTGGGCAGGGGCTGACGCTTGGCCCGTTTGCGCTCACGCTGTTCAGTGGCCTTCGGAGAGAGGGTTTCCAACTCCGCTTCAATGGCGGCGATGTCTTCATCCACCAGTGCATCCAGCAAGGCCAGCTGCTGTTTATCCATCCCCTCACTGCGCTTGCCGAAGCGGTGACGGCGCAGCTGGGCCAACTCGTGAGTGAGTTTGTCGTTGTGGGTTTCCAGCTTCTGGATAGACGCATCACGCTGTGCAACCGTACCTCGCAACTGCAGCACCATCTCTCGAAGCTGGTCGGGAGTCAGGTTCTGAAGGTCGGCAGGTTGAGGCTGAGTCATGCCCCGACTTTGCCAGAACATGGCGCGGCCTGCGATGACGATTCTGCAAATGTGTTGATGGCCATCTAAACTGACCCCCTTCTGGCCATTAATTT
>CERN01029803.1_pt1 | contig 34922 bp, 33 predicted proteins | sample 530761 | NCBI WGS metagenome assembly CERN01 (sample SAMEA2620947, study PRJEB7988) | marine metagenome | isolation source: saline water (ENVO:00002010), including | reverse complement strand
TGCGGCTGAAGGTTCTTGGTACGAAACTGAAAAGGTGCGGTTTAGAAGGGGGTTGCCTCAAAAGATAGGTGGTTGGGAACGACTGTCTGCTAATACTTATCTAGGAGTAGCACGCTCTTTACATAACTGGGCTACTTTAAGTCTTCAGAATCTTGTTTCTGTAGGTACTAACCTTAAGTACTACATTGAAAGAGGCGGGGCTTATAACGACATTACTCCTATTAGGTTAACTACAGCAGCGGGAGATGTTACTTTTGCGGCTGTAAACGGCGATGCCACTATTACTGTTACGGACACTGCACATGGAGCGGTTGCTAACGATTTTGTTACTTTTAGCGGTGCTGTTTCTTTGGGTGGAAATATTACGGCTGCTGTTCTAAACCAAGAGTACCAGATAGCAACTAAAGTAAATGATAACTCTTACACCGTAGAAGCCAAAGACACCTCTGGCAGTACAGTTACTGCTTCTGCGGGAGACTCAGGTAATGGAGGGTCTAGTACTGTAGGTACTTATCAAATTAATACCGGAAACGAAATAGAAGTTCCGTTTACTGGGTGGGGTGCAGGTACATGGAGTTCAGGCACATGGGGTACAGGCGGCACTACTCTTGCTGGAATGCGTCTTTGGAGTCAGGCTAACTTTGGGGAAGACTTGTTTTTTGTCCATAGAAACGGCGCTTTGTATTACTGGGACGCAGGTAGTGGCGTTACTACAAGAGGAGTGTTAGTAAGTTCTTTAGGTGGTGCAGCACAAGTGCCTACTGTGGCTAATATTGCTTTTGTATCAGATGTATTCAGGTTTGCTTTTTGTTTTGGTGTAAATGCCGTAGGTAGTTCTACTTTAGACCCTATGCTTTTACGGTGGTCTGACCAAGAAGATATTGCTGATTGGAACCCTACCGCTACTAATCAAGCGGGAAGTCTCAGTCTTTCCGAAGGTACGGAAATCATTCAGGCTGTACAAGCACGTCAAGAAATATTGGTATGGACTGACTCGGCTATGTATGGATTACAATATCTAGGTGCGCCTGTGGTGTGGGGTGCAACCCTATTGGGGTCTAACATTACCATAGCCAGCCCTAATGCAGCCGTTTACTCTAATAATATTGCCTATTGGATGGGCACAAGTAAGTTCTATTACTACGATGGTACAGTTAAAACACTGCCTTGTTCGGTACGCAGCTATGTATTTGACGATTTTAACAGTGAACAGGCAGAGCAAATTATATGTGGGTCAAACGAAGAGTTTGATGAAATATGGTGGTTTTACTGTTCCTCTGGGGTGACTCGTAATGACCGTTATGTTGTGTATAACTACGTAGAAAACATCTGGTATTACGGCACGTTGTCACGTTCAGCGTGGATAGACTCTGACTTACGGGACTTTCCAATAGCCGCTACGTTCGATGGTAAATTAATCAATCAAGAGAAAGGTGTGGATGATAACGAAACAGGCACTCCAGCAGCCATAACAGCCAGTATCACCTCTTCCCAGTTTGATTTGGATGACGGTGACAGATTTATGTTAATAAACAAGATGTTACCTGATTTGACCTTTGAAGGTTCTACCACAGGTTCTCCTAGTGCTGTTGTTACTTTATTACCGTTAAAAGATTCTGGGTCTGGCTACTATAGCCCTGCTTCAGTAGGAGGTAGTGATAACGCTACTGTTACTCGTACAGCTACGACACCTATTGAGGCTTTTACTGGCATAGTAGATACACGGGTACGGGGTAGGCAAATGTCTTTTAAGCTAGAGTCCACAGCGGCTGGAGTTACTTGGAAGCTAGGCATACCACGTTTAGAGATGCGTCCTGATGGTAGGAGGGGCTAGTGGCTAACGACCTTATAAATCAGGTTACTAACCCAGCTCTTCCCGTTGCTCCAAGAGAAACCTCTCTAAGTACTTACCTAGATGACTTAAACAACATATTACGTTTGTTTTTCAATGGCCTAACAAATACTGTAAACTTATTGTCTGGAGATTACGGGGGTCGTTTCATTAGCACCCCGAATGGTAAGTTCTTCTCCACAGTCGATCAAAATGCAGGGTCTACGGGCACTGCATATGCCATACAGTTTGAAAACACGTATCTTGGCGAAGCCATGAGCGTAGCGTCTAATACCCGAATAACCCCAACTCATTCAGGGGTTTACAACTTTGAAGTGTCGGCTCAGTTAACCAGTAGTTCAGCCGCTGCCAAGACAGTTGACGTTTGGGTAAAAAGAAGTGGTACGGATGTTACTAATACTGCCAAACAGCATGTGTTGTCTGGGTCAGGTAGTATAGACGCAATTAACTATAACTTTACGATTGATGTGCAAGCAGGGCAATACATAGAGATTATGTGGGCAACTAGTGATACAGACGTAAGCCTTAACCATCAGGCCGCTTCAAGCCCAAGACCTGTAGTGCCATCAGCGATTGTGAGTGCATTTTTAATTTCAGCACTCCCAGAAACTTTACCGTAGGTAGCTATGGATTACGGGCTAGATAGACTACTAGGAGCTATTCGAGACAGAAGCTATATTGGGTCTGATGATGCTCCTTATGCTGGTACGGGTGTTCCCGCTAAGTATGCCGATGTACCTTCTGTAATAAGCACGCCTTCAAAAGGAAATCTAGGTATAGATTTAAATGCCAACAGAGACGCACTGGATGCGTTGGTTGATGCAGGGTTAGTAGATTTAGGGTCTATGGGGTCTATGGGCGGTATGTCTAGTATAGGAGGTTCTGCACCTGCCATAACTGAACAAGCTCAAATAAACGCTGCACAAACATACGCAAACTTAGTATTAGGGCCGCAACCTACAACAGCAAAACAATTTGCTGACATAGAAAAAGCAAAACAAGCCTTGGTAGATTTAGATGTAAGTAGAGAACAAATTGAAGCAGCTACAGTTACTGATAGTTTTGGAAACGAAAAAAGTGTGGATACTTCCCGTGGTATATCAGGAGTCATGGGGTCAACAGTAGGTGGAGCACTTGGAAGTGCTGCTGACGCATTAGTAGACAAATACGGGACAGGCGCACTTAAAGCATTGGATGCTTACACAAGTCTTTTTGGTTACGATGCAGATGAGCTTTTAGGAGATACCTCCATAGCTTTTAACCCCCTTGCTCCGGGCGCTACTTATATTTTTGGGGAAGATGGGAAAGTCCCAACAACTCCTTTAGGAACAACTTCTAGTGGAAATCCTGTAGTACTAGGCGGCCCAATAGGTGCAGCGGGGTCTGTTTTGGGCGACTTGATGGACGGAGATATAGGGTTACTAGATTTACCCAGAGCTGCGGTAGAGGCAGCAGGGGGTCTAGGAGGTGCAGCTCAAACGGTAGCAGGTGCGTTAAATGTTGCTGATGATACCCAGACCAAAGATAAAGTCACGCTAGACACCACAGGAGTATTAGAGCCGACAAGTGATAGTGGTAGCAGTAGTGGAGTAAAAACTACAGACCCAACGGGCGGTGCAAGTACAACACCTACAAGTGACACGGATAGTGCGGCTTCTGTTGTAAAGACAGGTGGAGTTGGTATACCTGAACCGGAAGCACCAAAACTAGGCGGAGTTGGTATACCTGAACCGGAAGTTGCTAAATTAGGACTTACCCCTATAGATGACCCTTTTAAAGAGAAAAAGACCCCAGTTGTTAAAACTGGAGAAGAAGTAAGTTCTACTTCTACTCCCGCTGCTGGGGGTGGCGGTGGTGGAGGCGGTGGAATGCCTACAGGTAGTGGAGCACGTACTGTTTCTGGTGGCCCCGGAGATGTAGTTGAGATACCATATTTCTACGATATGGCAGGAAGTTTAGCCCAACCTTTTATAGAAGACGAAGATGAAGACGAGGAAGACCTTAGAAACTATATTTACGCAAATGGTGGGAAAGTGAAAAAATTTAGCGGAGCTTCAGGTAGTCAAGTTTTGCCGGGAAGCGATCAAGACATAGACAATGTAATTGGAAATACTAGTTCAAGCAGCACCGGATTTAACATCTTTGACAAAATTATAGATAACCCAAAGCTATCAGGACTTGTTGGTGGCGCATTGGGTGGTTTATTTGGTCTTGCTAGTGGTGGTGGAGATACTAGCGGAAGCCAAGGATACACAGGTGGTATCCCTGATTACACTGCTAATCGTGGTTTAAGAGACAATGCGTTTAGCACTGTCAACCCTGATGGCACATCACGTAGACCCGGAAGTATGGGCAGGTCTTACTTTAACCCCGTTACTTTTACACAAGGGCAAGAAACTTATACTGATCCCGATACAAATGAATCTATTACTGCGCCTAGCTTTTTAGGTGGTGCTCAAATGCGAACCGCTGAAGCGGCTGAAGCAAAACGAGTAGCAGATCAACAAGCAGCGGGAGACGCATTATTAGGGGCAATAAGTGGAGGTATAGATACTACTGAAGCGGCTGCTGCTACACCTACACCTGCTACTACACCTACACCTGCTGCTACACCTGCACCTGCTGCTACACCTGCACCTGCTGCTACACCTGCACTTAGCGCCTATGATCTTTTAATGGCAGGGGCAACACCTTCATCAGATAACATAGGCACAGTTGTAGATGCAATAAAAAGTGGAGAAGCAAATATTCCACAGGTAGCAGGTAAATTCGATGTTGGAACATTAGATGTTGCGGAAGACTTGTTAAGGAACAGAGGGTTTACTCCTCCTGACGTTGTAAACTATATGGGTCAAGAAGGGCTTACAGAAGAAGAATTAATAGTACGTTTACTTGATGCAGGTAGAACCACACCTGAAGAAGTCGCGGCTTATTACAGTAATGATCCTAAGTTTGAAGGTATTACGGCAGATCAGATTCGGGACAATTTCAATACTAATTCTCGTGGTTTCAAAGACCTTACTCGTACATTAGCTCAAGGTGGAGCTTTAGATAGTTATTATTTAGGTGGGCCTACAGACGGTATGGCTGATCTCGTACCCGCTAACATAGATGGAACACAACCAGCCGCATTAAGTGATGGAGAATTTGTAGTTCCTGCTGATGTTGTTAGTCATTTAGGTAATGGCAACTCAGATGCTGGAGCAAAACAACTGTATTCAATGATGGATAGGGTAAGAGAATCCCGTACTGGAACTACCAAACAAGGTACGGAAATAGACCCTATGCAAAAACTTCCTGCTTGAGGAACTTATAATGAGCTTATTAGGTAGATCATCTTCTTTATCCCCATACGCTGGCCCTTATGTGTCAGAGATGTTAGGGAAAGGCGCGGCATTAGCCGATATGCCTTACACCGCATACCAAGGCCCACTCACGGCTGGCCCTTCTTCCTTGCAAAACCAAATGTTTCAAGGGTTAGCAGGGCTGGCCGTTCCTTCCGCTACCATGACAGGTTCTTTTACAGGACAAGCACCTACTATCCCAACCGCACAAGATGCGGCAAGTGGTGTACCTTTGCCGGGAGCGGCTGCAAGCTCTGCAAGTCCTGTTTCTCAGTACATGAACCCTTACATTGAAGCTGCGCTTAATCCGACAATAAGACGTGTAGGGGAAGAAACAGCAAAAGCACAACAGAACCTGCAAAGCCAATACGCTAAAGCAGGGGGGTATGGAGGTGGACGACAGGCTGTAGCTGAAGCAGGTTTACAGAATCGCGCCCTAGATAGAATCGGAGACATAACAGCGCAAGGTTACGCAACAGCTTATGATAAAGCGACTGATATGTTTGATAAAGAACGTAATTACGGATTAACTGCTTTAGACGCAATGGGTAGGGGAGGGGCACAACAAAGAGACATTGAACAGGCAGGAATTACTGCTGATTTACGTCAATTTGAACAAGAGCGCGACTACCCATACAAACAAGTACAGTACATGCAATCTCTATTGCAGGGACTTCCTATCAGTACTCAGGAATATCAATACGCTGAACCTTCCGGTCTTTCTAATTTTATGGGCGGTTCGGGTGGTATTTTAGGGTTCTTGGATACTTTAGGTTTATTTGGAGAGTAATAATGGCTGGTATAGACCAAGAAATACAAACGCGGATAGATGCAGCTAACGGTAACCCACAAGCTGCAATGCAACGTTACGGGAAGTCACAATCAGTCTTAGACCTAATCTCTGCACAACTTCTTGCCAACCAGAATGCGGAAGCTAATAACGCAATAAAGGCTATGTTCAGTGGTTCCAACCAGACCGAATTACAACGGTTGAATCAACAAAATGCTACTTCTGCTCGGAACGATACTATAAGTGCCATCATGCCCGGAGTTGCTCAAAAAGCAGCACGCGATCAACAGGCCATGCAACGACAGGCTATGGGTATACCAAGCCAACCCGCACCAAATATGCGTATGTCTGACGGTGGGATTATTGGATTTAAGAAAGGCGCTCCAATACTGGGTGACAGACCTATACCCCAAGGACAACCCAGTGCTGCTTCTCAAGATGCAGAGGCTAAAGATATAGATAACTATATTAAAACGTATAGAGACTACGAAGCTAGTCTAGCTAATGCACCTACAGCCGAAGAAAAACAAGACGTAGAAGCTAGGTTTACGGCAGAGCAACAAACTTTTGAAGATGACATTAGGACAAAAGCACACCAGAAAATGGCTTCTGAATCCAGCATGAAAGGTATGGATGGTTTTCAGGGCGGTGGTGTTGTTGCACTTAGAGCAGGTGGCGGGATTGGAGAAACACTCAGTGATTTGTTGACTTTAGCTACTAGAACTCCATTCACACCTGAAGGAGAACGAAGTAATTTTGGTAAGTTGTTAGCCGCAATACCTAGAGGACTAATGGGTTTACTACAGCGAGATAAAGTGCAACCGCTTAGTAAAGAAGAAGTCTCGGAAACAATGAGTCAATACGGCCTAGATTCTGGTTATGCAGACCCTAACCTACGAAATGTAGGGAGAGGAGAGGATACAGAGATGGGCGGGGGCGAAGGAATTATGGCTCTGGCTAGGGCTATAGATGAACCTACTACACCTCCAGAAACCATGTACGTACCTAGCCGTGCAGAACAATTTAGTCAGATGTTTCCTGACGTGCGTAAGGCGGTTAATGAATCAGAAGGCAGCGAAAGCGGTGCTATAAAGTATTTGCAAATGATTGGTGAGATGCAAGCAAAAGCCAAAGAAGACGAGGCCCGTAGAGCACTCAACTACATTAAGATGATGGCTGACAATCGGGGCATGATTGATGCTGCCGACCCTGCGGCTAATATCCCTAAGTTTGCTGGCCCTGAAGGGAGTTTGGTGGAATCTGATATAGATGCGGCTTACCGAGAAAGAACAGGGCGAGACAGACCTAAACCTCTTTCTTTATTAGAAGATTTAAGATCACTGTTGCCCAAAGGCCCAGAATATATAATAAACGAAGCAGGTTATAGAGTACCTAATCCTAGTATTGCACGTAGTGGAGAAGAAATTGCTGAAACCATGCGAGAGTATGAAGAACGAATGGCAGATATTAAAGAAGACATACCGGGGTTAAGTCTATCAGACCGAGCAGTTTTAGCAGGACAAGAACTAACAGGACAGGAAAGAAGTACAGAAAAGAAAGCTGATGGGGCTATGCCTGACGCTTTTAATGTAGCGAGTATGGTAAAAGATTTAGGGAAGCCTCAAGAAGAGTCTGAGGAGTTCCGTATGAAAGGCGTGACTGATGCAGGAAAGCAGGAAGAACCTGTTGCTGCACGGCGTGGTTTGGCTGGACTTCTTGACAAGGTAGAAGAAAACGCTGACATGAATCGCCTACGAGCTTTCTTACGTGGAGGAGCTGGTCAAACAAGCGCAGCAGGTGCACTGGCTGGAGGTGATAGAAGTTTAGCCGCAGAGGACTTACGCCAACGTCAGTTAGATGTACAAGAGACAGACGTGCTAGGACGTATATCCGCATCACGTTACGGTTCAGAACTAGACTATCGTGCAGCACTAGCTAATCTACGCCAAGATGAACGAAAAATGTTTTTTGAAGCGGATCAAAAATTGAGAGAACAGTATGCAGGAGCTGAACAAGACGCGGCTAGAACTTTTTTGTCCGACCTAGAAGATGACCAATTATTTAATTCACAATTTATGCGCTTACAACAAGAATTTGAAGGAGCGCAATTAGCTGCTGAGACTGCTGCCCTTAAAGAAAAGTATCTTGATGATTATATGAACGCATATAGAAGAAGCGGGTTGGGAGTATCTACTGGCACTTTTGGGTATACAGCTCCGTCTGAGTAAAGGAAGTTATCTATGCCTATCGCTACAGGAACAGCACCTTCAGGGGAAAAGTTTGACTTTTATGTACCTAAAGGTACTCCTGACGAACAAGGCCCAGCATTAGCAAGGGATGCTTACTTCAGATTACGCCAAGGCATTGACGTTACGCTACCCCCTCCCCCTCCAGAAAGCACTTTTGGTGGGCAACTCATGCGGGGTGGAGAATCTCTTTTTTCGGCTATACGCACTGCTGGCGAAGCAACTTTTGGGGATGACGAAGCAGCCGCACTTGCAGGGTTAGAGCGTAGCGAAGACATAGCGCAACGCTACGGTGAAGGCCCAACTTTACAGAAAGTACTAGATGCTGAAGGAATACTACCCACTGTAGGGACTGCGCTAGGCCAGATTCCACAAGCCGTTGCAGGGCAAGGAGCACAAATACTTAGCACAGTTGCTGCTGCTAAAATGGGCGCTGTAGCTGGAGCTGGAATAGGCTCTTTTTTTCCCGGTATAGGCACAGCTATAGGTGCTGGAATAGGCGCAGGTGTTGGCGGTCTTGCTGCTCTTATACCTCAATTTACTGGGTACAATCTTGAACGTCAGGCTCAAGCCGATATAGACGAAGGCCGTCCGGTAGATGTAGAGCTAGGAAAAGCTGTTGGTACAGCCGCCTTACAATCAATACCAGAGTTAGCGGGACAATACTTTATCTTAGGTAAAGGTCTTGTAAACAAGTTGGTACAAGGAGATGTTACAAAGTTAAGCTCCACTCAGCTACGAGAAGCTGCGGAAAAACTAGTGCGGGAGGCAGACTTAGGTACAGCTAAAACTATAGGGCGAGGCATTGCTAGAGGTGCGGGTGCAGAGCTGCCTACAGAAGTAGCCCAACAAGTTTTGGAAAGAGCACAAGCTGGCCTAGACGTATTATCTCCTGAAGCTCTTTCTGAATACGGCGAAGCAGCTTACCTTGCTGTTACTGTCGGCGGTACACTTGGCCCGATTGGTGCTTTAGGTAGTCGATCACGAGCGCGAAGGTTACGGGAAGAATTAAGTGGCCGTGAGGCAGAAGTAGCTACAGAACCCGCTACAACTGGGACTGATCTCGTGCCTGTCCCAGAACCCATATTGGAAGGAGAAGTTCTTCCTCCCGTTCCTCCCGTTCCTCCCCCTGCTTTACCTCAAGGAACATATCGTTTACCCCCACCACCTACTGGAGATGGTTCGGCTATATTAGTTGACCCACAAGGTAGGGCGTACCCTGAAAGGTTCGCAGCCGCATTTGAAGAAGCGATTGCCAATGAAGAAAAATTAAGGAGTGAGGGTGCACAACGCGAGTTATTTACGGAGATTATGGCTGAAGAGAAAACAGCTATAACTAAAGAAGACTTAGAAGGTTTAGGTATTACAAGCACTAAGTTAAAGAAAGAACTTCCTGCACTCGATTTGGCTGACCCACAGGATGCTCGTACTGCTGTAGAAACCATCGTTAATTATGCAAATAACCCTACAGTAAAATCTCGTTACAGAGATAGTCGAAATAAAGTATTGGGTTTACTTAACATGCCCATACTAACGAGAGCAGAAACGTTAGCCGCAAAAGAGAGCGCAGAACAAGAAGCAGGTGCGATGGCTTCTGAAATGGATCAGATTGCCCGTAAAGAAGCGCCGGGACAAATGACCATAGGAGAAGGTATTGAACAGGATGTTATTCAGGAACAACAGGAAGCAGCTTTTACACAACGCGAACAAGAACGTGCAGAAGACTTACAAGCGTTGGCGGCAACAATGGAAGCAGGACAAGATTCTTCCGTAGAACCTGCGTTAGGTGCAGCTTTACGAGAAGTGCAACAAGAACAAGATCGTACTGGCCGTCCAGTAGAGGGACAAGCGCAATTAGAGATACCACAAGTAGAACCTGCTGACCCTGCTGCTCAAGCACAAGCGGAAAGCAATCGTTTAGATCAAGAAATTGCAGAACAACAACGCATACTTGAAAAACTAGAAGAGCAAAGACAAGAGCAAATAGAAATGCTTGGCCCTCGTGGAGGAATCCTACGACCTAATCGAAGAGAAAACGTTAAGAACGCTACAGACGAAGAGGCACAAGCAGCTAAAGAAGAAGCCACTACTGTCGAGTCAGAACCACAGGCAACTGGCGATACTCGTAACGCAACAGAAGAAAGCGTAGCTCAACAACAAGTTGACAAAGAATTAGACGAAGAAAAATTCCGGGCAGAGTTTGAGGAAATAGAAACTGGAGACGATATGGAGAGTTTTCTCTCGGCTCTTGCTTATAATTCCATTGATGGAACTGCCCAACAAAAAGCAGACGCGAGAGCTAAAATAGCGTGGATTCAACAAAACGCTTCTGAAAGCACCAGAAAAAATTTAGAGGCTATGCAGAACAGTATGCGAAGTGACTTGGGTATGCCTCTCCCAATGAAGAAACTAGTGGGAGCAGCGGCTGTTTTAGACCCAGAAGTTACCCAGCTACTACGAGAAGGGAAACTGGCAGAAGCTCTGGAACTACTTGGTAATAATCAAGATAAAGATGTACGAAAAGTTGCTAGAGCCATCAACAAAGCCATTGCAGAAAGTGGCACTAAGGTTACATTCCAACCAAACTTGATGGATGGGAAAGGGCGTTTGTTGGCAGGTATGTTCGATCCTAGAACTAATACTATTATTCTGAACGAAAGCATACCCCCTACTAACCACGCTCTGTTGCACGAATCCTTGCACGCTGTTACTTCACACGTAATTGCTAACAAAAGCAGGTCAACTACTAAACAGTTACAGAGACTCTTTGATAGCGTTAAAGACAGATTAGAAGACGCTTACGGTACTACTAACCTTGATGAATTTGTTGCCGAGGCTTTTTCCAACCCAGAGTTCCAAGCCAAACTAGCTTCTATGGACACCAACGGAGATAAGTTAGGGGTATTGGAGCGATTTAAGAATATAGTGGCTAACGTAATTCGCGTATTACGCCGTCTTCCTACAAAGAAATTGAACTCAGCAATGAGTGAGGTAGATAAGATAGTAGGGGACATGATCTCTCCTGCTCCTCAATACCGTAACGCTCCTGCTATGAACCTAGCGGTAACGGCAGGTAAAGAAGATGCGTTTTTGGATGACCTATTTGACGGATATGGCGGTGAGGTTCCACAAGATGCGGCTTCTATATTTAATGCGTATGCGCCGCAAGCAACTAATGACGCTCGTGGGTTCTTTTTTAAGTTATTGCCTCTCAATTCCATAGCTGACTTTGCAAAACAAAGTAACAACGAAGGTATAAGAGATTTAGGCAGAGGTTTGGATGAGCTGTTTAAAATTATTCAGCAAAAGAATGGTTCTAGGCAAAAGTATCTGCTGTTAACTAAAGACAAGGCAAGGCGGTTCGAAAAGATACTTAATAAGTTAGGCCCAAATCAACGCAAACTTTTTAACTTTATAGTAGAAGAAAGTACTTTACTTAGAATAGACCCTTCCAGAAAGAACGCTAAAGAGTACTACACAGGGTATCGTTACACTGTGGTAGATAAAGACGGTAACAGGAACACTTACCACTTTCCAACTGCGGAAAAAAGAGATGCGGCTTTTGAGAAGGAACAAGCTGAGAATGACAAGTTATCAAAAGAAGAACGGTCAAAGTTCGGTAAGATAAACCCTAGCGAAGAAGCAGAAAAAGACTACAACAATATAATGGAGTACTGGAATAGGCTTGATCCAAAAGCAAGAGAGGTGTACGTAGAGCTACGAGATGCCTATTCGGACGCTTACGAAGATTTACGTAAAGCCTTGGTAGCACGTATTGATGGAGTTCCAACCGATTCTGAAGAAGCGGCACAAGCAAAACAATCGTACAAAGATAAAATTCTATTGGAACTTTTAAACAAAGAGCTTATAGAACCTTATTTTCCGTTGTTTAGAAAAGGTGATTTTTGGTACACCCACATGGGTCTTGATCCAATTACAGGACGACCTGAACCATATAAAACTGCTTTTGATTCTCAACGAGACAGGCAACGGTACGAACAAGCTATCTTACAAGATACAAGACTGAGAGAAGAACTACTTACAAGTGAAGCAGGTACTATTGTTGAAGCTAGAAAAAGAGGACGGGAAGCACTATTAAAAACTAATCCTAATGCCACTCCTGAACAGATACAGGAAGCAGAATTTAGAACTGCTTTGGAAGGTACAATGTTAGACCGCCCTCAAGTTGACGCATCAGAACGTTCTTCTGTAGACATTCGATGGGCACAAGGACTACTTGCGGATGTAAGAGCGAAGAAAGAACAAGCCGCAAAAAGAGCCAGACAAAAAGAATTGGCCGCAGCTAAAGAAGAAAACAGAGAACCCACACCTGAAGAACTTGCAGCCGCAGAAGCTAAGTACAAACAAGTAATGAGCGCGGGTGATGCCTTAGATAGTATTGTACAAGACGCTCTTATTGACGCAATGCCAGAGCGTTCTTTGCATCGCGCTTTTAGGACTAGAAAAGATGTCCGTGGGGCAGAAAGAGACGCTATCGATGTGTTCCGTCAACGTATGCCAGCTTTTATGGGGCAAGTAGACAATTTAAAGTTTGACGCTCCTCTTGACCAAGTTAAAACTAACTTAAACAATCTAAGAGCACAGGTTACTGGTAGTCAGGGCGAACTGGATTACGCTGAACAATTAGTGCAGAAAGGAACAGAATACGCAGACTTTGTTAAAAACCCCAAGATAAGCACCAACAGTAGACGACTTAAATCACTTGGGTTCTTGATGACACTAGGTTTTAACGTTTCTTCTGCCGTAGTTAACTCTTTCATCTTACCCATTGTAGTGTTGCCTTATTTAGCAGGACGCTATGGGATGCGTAACACGATGGCAGCTATGATGGAAGCTATGAAATTATACTCTGGTACTGGCGTTAAACGCAGAGTAGCAGGGCTTGAAAACCTTGAAGGGCTTGAAGACGCAAATTTAGATGCAGAGTTAAAGAAGCGAGGGTTAACCAGAGATGACTTATATGAGATTGATGGGCCTAGCCTCGCCAACCTTGATCTTGAAAACTTACCGGAAGAATATGCAGAACTTAAGCCTCTAATAAGAGAACTTGTTGACAGAGGAGCAGCTAATGCGTCTACTGTTGGAGACATGCTAGATATAGATAATCCAACGGGTGGGAAGTTTGACCGAACTATAACGGCTGTAAATGGAATCTCTGGATTTATGTTCCATCAAGGGGAAAGATTTAACAGACAAATTACAGCGATGGCTGCGTACAAACTAGCGTTGGATAAAGCTAAAGCAGATAGCAAACTAGAAACTGTAAGAAAACCTCCAAAAAAAGGTGCTACTAAAGAGCAGATTCGTAAATACGAAGCCTATTTGGAAAAAGTACACGCATTAGGTAGTAATTTTGTAAACGAGGTAATGCTTGACGTTGAACATACTAACAGTGGTGCGCTAATAGAAACAGCTCCTCAAATAGCTCAAGGTGATATTAGTAGCATACTTCTCATGTATAAGCGGTTCGGTATATCTATGGCTTATCTGCAAATGAAGATGGCTAAACAAGCTATACGAATGGGCAACTTTTCAGAACAAGAACAAAAAGACGCTAAAAAACAAATTGCTGGATTGTTCGGTATGTCTGGTTTATTGGCAGGAGCACAAGGGTTACCTCTTTATGGTGTGTTTGCTGGTGTAGCTAACTTATTCTTCTTAGACGACCAAGATGATGATTTTGACAGCATTGTAGCCGCTAACATTGGTGAAACTGCCTATTCAGGCATACTCAATGAAATTTTTGACGTAGATTTTGCGCCTCGTATTGGTATGACTAATTTAATATTTAGGTCATTGCCTAATAATGAGATAGATGATGGTCTTAGTTACGTTTTAGAAATGGCAGGTGGCCCACTTTACGGTATAGGGCAACGTATTTCACGTAGTAAAGGTTTAATGGACGAAGGTGAATACAGACGTGGGTTGGAAGGAATGTTACCCGCAGGTTTCTCAGGGCCACTAAAAAGCATCCGCTATGCTACTGAGGGTGCACGTACTCTACGAGGTGACCCAATTACAGAAGACCTATCAGCACGTTCTATTCTTGGGCAATTCCTTGGGTTTGCCCCTGCTGACTACACGAAACAGCTAGAAATAAACGCACGAGATAAACGTATAGACAGGAACATTAGTGAGAAAAGAACTAAGTTGTTACGTCAACGTTACATGGCTTTCCGTGAAGGGGACTTTACAGGAGTGCTTGACGCGGATAGGGATATCATGGAGTTCAACGCAAGAAACCCTGAAGTAAGGATTACAGGGTCTACGAAGAGCAGGTCGTTAAGACAACACCGCATAACCTCTCAGATAGCACGCAGACTAGGGGGTATAACGGTGAACCGACAACGTTTGAACGCTGTGGTGCGTAGGCGACTACAAGAACTAGGCGAAGACGACTTTTATGTAGGATAAAAAAATGCCCTCACATGGAGGGCAAAGTGTCTCTCTACGAGAACGATGTAGGCGCACTGTACCACAAACTTGCCACACCTGCACTACCTGCACTACCCGCATAATCATTGACTGTCTTAGCAAGGGAGACTTACTTGGGAGACTTTCAGCTTACGTTATACTCTCAGTAACTTCTTCAGACCAAGATAGTTTAAGTACGTGTGTTATTGGAAGTTTCAAGTTAGTGTTAGTTCCTAGCCTAAACTTCAAAGCTGTACCATTCATCTGCTCCATAATCGCCCTACGTGTAGAGCCGTAGTCTATCTTTCGGAGCAAACACCATTTCTTGAACGGCGCAGGTAACAAGTACACAGTGTTAGTGTCGAACTCATGTCGCCCTACAAACTTGTACATAGGTAATTGTTCGGGACTAATTAAGGTCTCCGTTTCTGGATCATACACTTCTCTATCGGTGCTTTTTATTCTAAGTATGCTGCGATTGTTGTCGGCCAAGTAAGCCGCTATCGTATCGTGAATATCTACTGTCATCTTCACCGTCTCATCACGAGCATGGCGTAGTTGCTTGCAAATCCAATCCTGCAAGTTATCTATGTTCAAACTGTGCAACCCTAGCCTACCTGCAATTAATAAGCCTGTAAGTACCCCTGCGGCTTGCCACAACCAAAATCTATTCTGGGCAGACAGCTCTGTTTGTTTTATAAGATGTTCTATTTTCTGTAACAATATCTTCTCTATTACATCCTTATTCTTTACTACATACTGGATGTACTTTTCACCTGCATGTCCATAGTTGTTTTCTAACAACATGTTAAGCTCAATACCTTCTCTTGTAGTGGCACTATCTTCTTTGAGCTTAACCATTGTCTCTGCTTCAAGTACTCGTTGAGTCTCTCCTTTTGGGCTTTCTCTAAACTCTGCGGATATTGTTTCTAATATACTAGTATTACCACTAGTTCCTACAAGAGTCCTCCAAGGATTTCCCCGGTAGCGTTCTTTGTTTATTTCACTAGAACCTCTTAGCCTGTTACGCTGCTTACCACCACTCACATCGTAAGCAAAACCACTTAGCTCTTTGCCTCCTTTATTAGATAGTTCGTCACAGTAAATAATAATATTTTTATAAGTTTCTGTTACCTTCCATATAGAAGCTATAGTGTCATCACCTTTCTGCACTACTAAAGTAGGGTCGCCCCACACAGAAGCCCCTGCAAATTGTCCAGTAGACTTACCAAAACCAGACTCGGCGCTTTTTAGATGGAATATACTTCCTGCTATCTTAGGCGCAAAAACCATAAGTGGTGCTGCAAACGAAAGCCCAAACATATACTGATGAGGTTCAAACCCAGCCCTATCAAAAAACTTTGGTATCTTTTTCCATTCTTCCAAACTCCCTTTCTTTTCAAAGTGCATGAAGTAATCTTCCGTTACAGAACTTGGGTAGTTAGGCTCTATGGAATTTTCATAAATTTCTCTGTCCCCTAAAATAAAAGACTTGTTGTTATCCGTCCAACCAAATTGGTCTGCTACCTGTATCTCTGGAAGCCCATTAACATCTTTGACTTGAGTTATCCAAGCAGCTACGTAGTGCATCAAATCCATAGGAGCTAATGTAAATATGTCGTTCTTGCTCATTTGTATCTTAAAAGATTCTGTGCTGATAAGTTTTTGAGCAGGGATCATAAACTCTCTAATCCCCTCTTGCTTTGTGTGATGCCTAAAAATATAAGCTGGCCCAACAATCTTATCGCGCAATCTTTTTACGATATAAAAGTCTGTGTCACATATCGGCTTTTCAAACTGATTACCTTCTTTATCCGTTTCCATTACCCCAATGCCTCCATCCCTAAGAGGAAAGTAAGGGTAAGGGTATTTTGGTAGGGTAGGTTGTTTTGGGTCTTCCTTCTCTATTACTTGTGTCTCGGTATCTTCCTGTACCTTTTTAAGTAGTCTGCGTCCTAAATCTTTCGGACTTCTTATCTTAGGGTTGTCCCTATGCACACAGTCTGCACAACCGTCAGGGTTATTCTGCTCGAAAGTAGTACAGTGGTGCGCCCACTTCAGCCCTGCGGCTACAGATTCGGTTTCTGATTTGCTGTACTTATCGTATTTATTAGAAATGACATGTATTGCTTTCGGGCCTTCTTCACACTCTTTAACCACAGAAAGAACATCAATCCATTGGTTGTAGCTAATTTCGTTTGGTTTCTCAACTGCCCGATGAATCTGTTGACATCCTTTGCCTGTGACACTTTTGTTTAAAATGTCAGCTAACGAATATGAGTAACGTTCCCCACCTCCAGAAGCAAGCTCCATGTCGCGCTTGTCCTCTTCGGAGTATTCTCTTTGTGGGAGAACTGGCATCAAGCTATCAGGAAGTTTGTCTTTAAACTCCTGTAAAGATGTTATGTAATCACTGCTGCTATATTTCTCAACAGGTAACGGTACGTTGCCCTTGTAGTTGTGCGTCCCTATCGGGCGTAATATTCTGGCAGCGTCTGCCGTAACTGCGGTGTCTGCCTTAAGCCCAAAATCACTGCAAGCGTTTTTTAATTGTTCGGCTACCGTAATCCATTCGTCACGACTACAAGGTTTATCCAATACCCAATAGACGTGCCAACCCCTCCCAGAATTAACTATAAGTGTAGGAGGAAGTTTATAACGTTTATAAAATGCTTTAAGTGCGTCTAACCCTTCGTTCCGAGTTGCGTAGTCTTTACCTTCACCACAATCTATATCAAGAAATAAAGTCTTTAATTGTTCGGCGTATTCAGCTTTCCGTTGTTTTTCTTTAAACGTACTAACTGCAAAGTATGCTTCATTACCCGCTGCATCTATTTGTTTAACACTCTGTACAACATCTTCTATTGATTCTTTAAATTCTTGTGTAACCTGTTTGTTTTCTTTGATACAAACTGTGCAGTAAAAACCCTCATCACCCAGAACAGTCTTTAAAAACTGTTCAGTATCCATATTAAAGTACACATCGTAGAGATGGAGCGCCCATGCAGACGCTCCGTATGGTTATTGTTACCCATCAAAATCATCTAATTCGTCAAGAAGTTTTGATAGATCGTCTTCGGAAGATGGCTCTGCTTTCTTCTTTGTTCTAACTTTAGGTTCTTCCACAGGTTCCTCCACAGGTTCTTTAGCTTGTGGTTTTTCTGCGGTATCAAAGATAGAGTCAATATCATCTTTCGGAGCTGCATCGTTTTTCGTAAAACCTTCTTGCGCTGAAAACGGAGAAGGAGGAACAAATTCTTTAAACTTAATAACTTGTACTCCACGTAAACGTAACGACACCCCACTACCTTGATAGTTGTAGGGGACTAGTTCTACATACAAGTTGACAGTACTACCCGTTGTCAACTGGAACCCATCCTCTAGCTTTGTATTTTCTGAGTCATAATGTTTAGGAGGATCGGTAGGTGTGTCACTAAACATAGCAGGTAGTTTTGCCTTGCCAATAAAAGCCACAGTGTCACCATCTACTTTCTCAAAAGGCACTTTAAACTTCGGCCAATTATCTTCTTTCGCTTCGTTATACGCTTTAAGCATGGCAGCTCCCAACTCTTTAGCTTGAGAAGTATCCATCTTAAATTTAACGTGGTAGTCAGCACCTTTCGCTCCTGCCTCACATGGGACACTACTGCCTTTCCCTTGGTTGGCACTCTGATCGTAGCGATACGGTTTATCTAATCGTGGATAAAGAGCTTCCACATTGTTAATCATGTAAGTTTGTCTTTCCATAATTTCGCTCTCGTTAAAGGTTAAAAAATATTTTCGCGTTTTATCAATTACCAGTTTTGTAAACTCCTTCTCCTGTCACTACGCCAAAAACGTTATCGACATCCTGATGTAGTTCTTTATGAGGTTTTATGTTCAATTCAACAAGCGCCTTAGTATTTGCATCTTTTTGTAGATACGCAACTAAAGACAGTTCTTCTTTTTCTAACGCACGTTTTGGTGCAAATATAAGTTTCGGTAAATGTGTAGTGTTATCAAAACTTATATTTGTTATTACAGATGCTAAAGGACATTGATGTGTGTTCAAGTAGTTAGCGTATCCCTGCATAGACATACGCTTCTGATCGCGCCCAAACACACTTACACCAGATAAGTCTAATTGATAAACATCTTGGAGAGTTATCCGTCCATCAGAATCAACCAACATCACTGCAATACGTTGCCGATATTTACATGCCCTTGAACTTTGACCCCCGCTACCCTTTATGTTTTGTGTGCAATCAAAACAAGTGGGGTTCTGACGATTCCCTTCGGGCACATCAGGACAGGGAGTGCCAGTGCGTACATCTGCACTCCAACATGTAGGTTGGCTACCAACACCACTACGGTATTCGCCCTTGTAAAACAAACGAGATATAGCTCCTGTCTTCACAATAACTACATCTAGTTCCTGCTGTGTTAGTTGGGCAACTTCTACACCATCCACAATCTTACGAAACACTTTATCACGAACAGATAGTTTGTTCGTTTTTGGAGTATCGTCTTGTGTAGGTTTTGTTTCTCCATCTAGTTGAGACAATAAGTCTTTATAGCTATCAGGCATGTCGTCTAAGTTATTTGTATCTGTCATTAGACTGCCTTATAAATCCTCATTTATTTCTCTAACCATTTCAGAGAGTTCCGAAACAGGAGTTGTATCTTCAGTAGACACATCCTCCTCTGTACCTTCGTCACGCAAAGATGCCTCAACATCTTTTAAACAGAAACGATAAGTGCTACCTGCTTTGATGTAAGTGTTACGTGGAATGTAACCTCTTTTCACCCATTGACGCACTGTAGATATTTTGACACCTACATGTGCGGCAAGTTCATCTAAAGTTACGTATGACGCTTCTTGCATTTATTTCTTCCTCCGAACAGTAATTGTGTATTCCGATTCGGCGTTTAGGTTTGGTGGTAATTTCTCAGGGTTTTCCTCCAAAAAGGATTTCATATTACCCTGATGGATACGCCTCTCAAGTAAATCAGTAGCTTCGTTCTCTACGATAAACTTACCCATGCTCTCCCAATCAGAAGTCCAATACTTTGTTTTGACTGAACGATAAAAACTACCGCACTCAAAAGACATAGACTTAGCGCCTGTCTTCTGACAGTGCTCATCTAAAGCTGCCTTAAACGCCTTGAGTTTGGTATCCAGAGTTTCTAACTTGCCGTTAAGTTCGTTAGTAATCTCCGCTTTTTTATCACGAATTTTGATACACGCTTCGACCAAACGTTCCAATCCAACTTCTTCAGCTTGGGTCATAGCGTGCGGTTCCTCATTACTTTGCTTTGCCATACATCGTCCTCTTTATTATATTTTGGTTAAGCAAAGTGATTATATGGGCATTGTTTTTATATTTCAAGTAGTTCATTGTATAAATCTATTATTTTTGTATGCACATCTATTCTTTCGTCAAGTAGTTTGTATACTCTCTTCTCTACTGGTGCTCCCTGTAGCTGCACCACAGTACAAGGATGATGCTGTCCTGACCGATGTACTCGTGCATTAGCCTGTGCATACGTCTCTAATGAGGCCACTGGCCCCCACCAAACAACAGTATTAGCTGCGGTTAGGGTGACACCATGCGCTGCGGCTTGGGGTTGAATTATCAATACTCTGGGGTTGTCTGTAGTTTGGAAATTACGGAACAGCTCCGTGCGCTTAGAAACGCTAACGTCTCCCCGGATAATGCCATTAGTTATTTTGTCAGCAAGAAGTTTCTCAGAGAGTATATCAATGACATGTTTGAACGGGACAAAGATCAACACCTTTTGACTAGACTCATCAATAGCTTCCTTCAATACTTTGTATCGGTTCTTTATATCAAACTCTACCGTCTCGCCACTGTCGGCATAGACTGCGCCGCAAGATATTTGTAACAGCTTGTTCATGGTAACGGCTGCGTTTGTTGCTGTAACTTGTTCCCCTGCTGCCATCGTTAGCATGTGAGAACGAATAGCTTTGTAATATTTTTTCTGTTGTGCCGTAAGAGCTACTTCTCGTTTAACGTATGTAAGTTCAGGCAAATCTAAACATTGTTCTTTGGTGTACCTGATGGCGGGTTGCAAAACTGCGTGTACTGTGGGTATTGCGGTGGCTTTTGGAACCCATTTAAACTGAGTTACTTTGTGCATAACCATCTCACGAAACGCACTAAAAGAACGTGGCACTGCCAAAGGGTTTAACATTTTAGCTAAACCAAACGCATCTAATGGCGATTGTGCTGCTGGCGTACCTGTCATCATCCATACCCATGTCTCTGGTTTCATTATTCTGTTAAGTGTTTTCCATCGCTTGGACTGTGCATTTTTGTAATGGGTAGCTTCATCTACGATAATCAAATCGTAATCGGCCATCTTGATATGTTCTTCTACAATCTCTACACCATCGTAGTTTATTATCATAAACTCTGCGTCACCCATTATTATCTTACGGCGTTTGTCTTTAGGGCCATGCGCTATGTCTACTGTACGGTGCATAGCAAACTTAAACAGGTCAGCACGCCAAGCCGAATCCATTATAGATAGGGGACATATAATAAGTACTTTCTTGATTACTTGTTCTTTCATTAAGAAGTCTGCTGCCCATATTGCAGAGGCAGTTTTCCCAGTGCCCTGTTCGTTAAAACAAAAAGCACGAGGGTTCATAGTAAGGAAAGAACTTGTGGTCTTTTGGTGGTCAAAAGGTTTTAGATGCCCTGTCCATTTATACTTGCCCAGTATGGGAGACGGTACATCTTTTATGTTTAGGTTACGGAGGACACGAGCTTCGTCTACGCCCCACCGCACCAATACTTCGTTGTTACCTAATGATTTACTAGTTGGTATGGCGGTCGTAATTCTTTGAGGGTCACGCACCTTCAGGCGTAGCCCCCTGTTCTCAACTACTTGCATCGTTACTCCGAGATGTTATTTAGATTTTTTCTTCGCGGTCTTTTTCTTTTTATAATTTCGAGACCGATTCTTACTTTTGCTTTCTATCTTAACGCCGTCTTTGTTAGTGCCACCCTTACTTAAAGCCTTCTTGTGACTAACATCTTTACCTTCACGTTTGTCGGCTTTACCGTTTTTGTTTTTATCCGCACCTGTCTTGTCTATCTTACGTCTAGCACGTTGCCGCTCCATGCGATTAGCATGTTCACCTCGTGCTTTCTGTTGTTGATATTCTTTTTTATAAGGACGTTTCTTTTTCGTATACGGCATAGTTAACGTCTCCCGTTGTGTGGACATTCTAGTATGACACAATGAGCCTTACATAATCCAGTAGGTCTTGGATTCCATACATCATTTTCAAAAGTTTTTTCTAATGTTCCATAACTAATCAACCACTTACGCCACAATTTAGTTTGGTCTTCTCTTGTGTATGTTTCTTTAATTAACTTATTACATACTGTAAATAGCAACCCTGACTTGACAACTTCTATCTCAGGGAAGTGTCTAAAAACGCACAAAGCCATGAGTTCCAATTGCCCTTTATCAGCGTACCTTGTGGACTTACTTGTCTTGTAGTCGAATACTCGTGCTACTTTATTTTCTTTATCAAGGATTATTAAATCAGCTACACCTCTGTACCACACATCTTTAGCAAAAAACTCACAAGGTTCTAAGTTAGAAGTTATGCCCATTCTGTACTCACATAACTTTTCTCCATCCATTGCTGATAACTTATCCAACATAGATTGCGCGTAAGAAAATCTAGGGTCAAGTTCAGGTACAACTTTACTGACGTAATCTTCTGCTGCTTTATGGAATTCATTACCATAAGACATTGCTTCCGACTGAGATTCTTTATAGTCCTTTAAAACTTTTAAGTGATGGTATTTCTTCGGGCATTGCTCAAAAGATTTTAAGCTGCTGAAAGACCATGCAGGTTTGGTGTCCATTCAATACAGTCCCCATAGTTCTTCCCAGTTTCCACATCCCCACGGACGGGAAGGCCAAGTGCCCATTCGGGTACAAAAGCCATACAGGAATTAATGTAGTTACAAGCCTCTTCAACTTGTTCGTCAGATACACAGCATACCACGGAATCATGTACTGTTAGCAACACCTTGTATTTCTTTTGTATCTCCAACATTTGCTCTGCCATTACACAACGCGCAATAGCCTGACATACATTTTCTATTACCTTACCGCCGTAAATTTTAATGTAACCTTGCCTTGTCTTATACATAAACTGTGGTCGTCCTTCGTCATCATGCTCTATCTTCAAATTGTTGTAGTACATATTTAGACCTGACGGTAACTGGATTGCATTATCTCTGGGTATTATCTTTAACACATTAGCTCTACCTAAAGCGTATCTCTGGTCGCGGTGCATCCCAGTTAGTGCATCCCCTGCATTTCGCCACAACCCTGTGATCTTACTATTGGTATCCCGATATACCTTTATAATCCTGCGACATTCTTCCTCACCAACTTCTACACCTAAAGTTTTGAGCTGATCCCGAAAGCGTACTGCGCCCATGCCATACCCTGCTCCGAGTATCGTAGTCTTACCAATAAAACGTTGGTCGGCTGAAACATCCTCTACAGGAATATTGTATATGGTGCTTGCCATCTTCTTGTAAACATCTTCGTCACGTTCAAAAGCTTGTACCAGATTGTTTTGTTCTGCTAACCATGCGAGAACCCTAGCCTCTATCTGAGCAGAATCGGCTTGGATAATTGTGTGACCTTCTGGAGCGCACATAGATGATTTAAGTATCTTAGCGTTAGGCCCACGAGAGGGGAGGTTTTGTAAGTTTACTTTGTCAGAGCCACCCCATCTTCCAGTGTGCGCTGCATAGTAGCGGATAGGTACAGGTAGTTGTTTACCACGAGTGGATATATCTAAGAACCTTTCTGTTCTTGTTTCCTCTAAAGTGCTCTTTAAACCAAGCCTTGCTGTTACCAGCGTTTGTACTCTTATGTCCTCATGTTCTTGTAGGGCTTTAAACTCTTCGTCTGTTTTCGCAAACGCATAAGTTTCTTTCCCAGTTCTAGGACTTACTTTCATTGGTGGGGTAACTCCAACCTCTTCTAATAGTTCAGCAAACTTATTGTTAGACATCAGGTTTTCTCGTTCTACTCCACTCTCTGTAAGAAGTTGTTCTTTCTGTGCTTTAAGATTGTCCAAGTGCTGGTCTAGCTTACCCACGTCTAACACTAATTGAGGTTCGATAAACATACGTAGGGTCATATCTATCACCTTAAGTTCCATCTTCGGGAACATGCGTTTGTTCATAAATATAGAAAACAATTTATGCGTAAGTTCCACGTCATTGATACAGTAGTCACCATACTCTGCTAGTTCTTGTTCGTTGAAGTCGCTTCTTCTTTTTCCTTCGGCTTTGATAACTTCGTCTCCCTTCTGTCCGATACCATACATTTCAGACAATGATTTAAGAGATGCAGAGGTGTCGACACCATGAAGTGCACGAGCCATACTAAGCGTGTCAAAATAGAGCTTACAACGTATGCCAAAAAGCCAATGCAAAATAGCACCATCGAACAGAGTGTTATGAGCCAGAACAGCAGCGTTTCCCCAATCATAGTTATCTCCTAAATAAGTTTTCAAATCTTCATAGTTACCACTGAGCCAATCAGTCTTTCCGTTATTAACTTTTACAGCAACGCCAATGACTTCAAAGTCAGAGCTACGCACGTACTGTTCAGTGGTAAGTTTCTTAAAGCCAAAAGCCTTACTGTAATAAGTTTCAAAATCTATCGTTATTATATCCACTACAAAAGCCCCATCTTAATTAGCTCCTGCCGATTCGCTTCATGAGCTGCTTTAATTTCTTTTTTATTCTGCCCATGATAGGCAACGGCGAGTTTGTTTTTGATAAGTAGTTTTGTAATAAGTCCCTTTCGCGTTTTAATCTCGCCCAACCATCTTCCAAATTTTCCTTTCTCTTTTGTTCGGAGGATGTATGTCTCCCCGACTTTGCAATGTTCTTGGACGAACTTCTTTGCAAGAAGACCATGTGCTTTCTCCTGTTTATTTCGTGTACGAGATTCCGGTGCGTCAACTCCAAACAAACGAATGTTAACCCCCCTGCCACTGTCACCGCGCAGAGTAACGCCGAAACCCAAATCAATGTCGACACGTAGTCCATCACCGTCAGTAATAGATCGAATAGTGCAGCTATATTCATACAACATGTTCCTCTCCTATTCTAAATGTGCAAGATGATTAGCAACTCTTGTGGGTGTACAACGGTGAGTAGTGATCTTCTCCATCTCTTTATCCCGCGCCCACTTGTTAAACTTGTTCCTTACTTCTGTACGAGAGGGGCCGTACCAAATTAATTTACTATCCCCCGACCCAAGTTCCAATCGCCAAAAATCTTCACTCACTTTTTTTATCAACATCGTTTTCTCCTTCTTTATATATGACTGTTTCTCGTAGTATCGCTTTCTCAAAGTAATGGCATTTTAAACAGTACCAGCCAACGCGCTGTCGTATTTCCATGTTAAGTACTTGCTCAGAGATAGCGTGGCATTGAGGACAAACATTAGTACTCAGGTCATCCATCTCCTTTTTTGTCCTCCACTTGTTCCTCCTCTAATATAACAATCACTCTCTCAAGCAAACTAAGAAAGTGCTCAATGTGTTTAGGGTTCGTGTCATGATCATCAAGTTTTATAGTAATTTCCATTAGTGTAGTACCTGCGAATCATTATCTGGATCACCAAAGTTTTCCCATGCACTTGCCACCATAGCGTCAAACTCTTCTCGCCCAAACGCCCCTAGCCTAAACAACTCAGACACATTAGCCATCAACCCACCGCAAACCGCTAATGGATTTGCCCCTGCGTCTAAATGCTTCTGTATTAATTTCTCGCAGTCATCACTCACTGCTTCAATGTTTTTATTAAACGATTCCATATCCCACATCTTTCGATTTTGCGTCATTTGCTTTCTCCTTTAAAAGTAGAACACGCTTCATCTGCTGCACGCTCTGCAATCTCTTCATCAATCTCCCATTGCTCTACGAACTCAGGGTCTTGTCTGTCTAAGTACCTATCAAGATCAACCATTACTGGGTCTCGATTCATTTCTTATCCTCCTTCGTAGTTATTACTGGCTTAAGCAATCCTTCGCGTTTAACAACTTCATAATCTTTATGTACTGTACCATATTTAGCATCTCCTCTTGCGTGCTCTCCAATCCATACAGTCTCTCCGGTCTTCTTGTAGGTACGGTAATGCCCTCGCACTGTATGTTCTGCCGTACCAAATTTGCGCGTGCGTACCTTCGTCTTGTTGAACAGTTTGATTGCTTTGTCTTGCGGCACGTTAAGCGTAATCACTTTAAACTGTTGTCCCTTGTTAATGTTCTCAGCTACAGACTTAGTGCCTCTTGCTGTAGTACCTTCTTCCTCTATTACTGCCCACGGTTGATTAATCAAAGAAATAATATTAGTTAACGTAGTGAACCAACCAATCGCACATTGGCTTATTACAGGGTGATTTTGAGTATACTCGTGTGAAAAACCTGTGGTAGCTGAGAAATTTTCTAAAGGTCTTTGTATCACTCCACCGGAAGCGGTGTCTTGATCAACATAAGCTAAATTTGAAAGCATGGTAATTTCATCTGGAGATAGCGCCTTTGAATATGGGTCTCCAACTTCTAAGTTTGGCATACCGGATGAAGCGGCTAACATTATATCTCCAGTAGTTTGTGCAAATGAAAACCTTTCGGGGATACTGGCGATATGACTAAAGTGGTGCATAAATGGCGCAAACATATAGGCACACCAAAATTCTCTATCTGGGTAATCGGGGTTAGTAGGAATATGCTCATGTGTGTAAGTTTGCTCGTGGAAAGCAAGATTGAAAAGGTTCATACCTTCCTGATAAGTTTCGTAGATATGGGAGTTATTTTTGGCGTAGTTATCTTCCCATGCTGTTCCCCAACCTTCCTTGTGCGGTATTCCATGCTTGAGTTGCCCAAACCAATCGTAAGTATAACCCATGACGGTTTCTCTTTTCTTCTCTCTGTGTTCAGTCTTGTTACCGTCAACTATTCTACTAGCTTCCTGTATCCAAACTCCTTGTATGCGAGGTTCAAACTCACCCTTCACTTTACCTAACTTGCTGAGAAGATAAGCGTTGTCCCATTCGACAAACATAGCCTTGTGTGGAGGATGCGAATTAAAAAAGTTATTAGTAAATACCCTTCGTGAGTTCCTACGCATAGTAGGAATAATTATATCCAGAGCTTCATTTTTGATTTTGTAATGCACTGTTGAAGGGGATGCAAGTTTTTTAGCGTCTGCTACTTTCGCTTTTGTAACCCATTTTCTAAGTCCTTTATCAGCTATGTCCATAACGTATCCATTGTGTCGCCTTATAGGACGTTGCCAATTGTGGATAATTTGTGAACGTAACTCTCCTAGTTCCACAGGTTCTTCTGGGCTTAGTCGTACCAAGTTACGCATTGCCTCATCATTAATACTTAAGTCGCCTGTATCAGTATTATGTATTCCTTGGACTAAGTACTCGCCCTTCAATATCTCATTTATTGTTTTTACAAACTTTTCATAGTTAAAGTTCATCAGTTATACCCCCTATGTTTTCGGCATAGAAATAAACATGAATCTTTTTAGCCATGCCGTTACCTACTAACATGGTGGTCTTACCAATGAACTCTTCTTTATCTGGGACACTTGCTACTGGAACCTGTTCGTGTTCTTCGTGTGCTACGTCAACAACTTGTTTGACAGAGTTAACCTTAACGCTGCCTTCCAGACTAGTTACGGACACTTTATGTTTGTTGAGGAAATCTAACAGTTCAGGTTTAGCTGTCGGCACTTCGTGTAATGCACAATCCATACCTGCTCGTTTCTTTGTCTTACGAGCATCGGCTTGCGTACCTGCCCAATGCCCTTGTCCAGTGGTATATAGTTTCATCATCGTTCTCCTAATAATTATTAAAGTGCGTGGTCTGTAGGTGACACTTACTCCACCTAATCGGAGCAAATAGTTTACACAGACCACGACTAACCGTAGCGTGGTTTCTCCGGTGCATACTTCCAAGATGAGGATGACTCATACCCACAAAATCAAGGAGTAAAAGCCCAAACATCGGAATATACACTGAGGGTGTTTTTCATGAACGACCCACCGCCCTCTGGGATCGGGGGGAAAGGGAAAAATCGACTAAAAACCTTATCCCCCTTACCAACAAACTTACTATTCCAAATCTAATATAAGTTGTTGCCACGACTGTCTGCGCGGCCCATCATGTTCTCTTGTTCTCAGTACTTCTTCTACAGACTCCACGTTATCTTCATTGACGACCCACGCTACACCACCCGCACCGTTAATGTTCTCTAGCTCACGTTGTTGTAGTGCAGTTGGTTTGTTCTTACCTGCCTTACATTCTATTCCGTAAAACATACCATCAAAACAAACAACAATATCGGGGACACCTGACCTCCCATATCCACCTGTTGCGGGAAAGAAATAGTACACTTCTTCGTCCATGTTTTTTAATATGTTCACAACTCTTTGTTTAACTTTCTTCTCAGGGGTCATTGCCATCGCTTCCTCCTACGCATACCCAAAATTCAGTGCGGCTCATCCTCTTACCAACATGAGGAATGTCTTCAGTAGGTGGGGTGTAACTCTTTAAAAACAAGACCGCTAGTTTTCTTTGTAACCACTTAGGGAGTTCTTCCACTGGCAATACACAGTGCTTAGTAAGATAGTCCCATCGTGTAGTGTCACGCCCCACTTTCTCTACAACAACTTTATCGCTTAAGCTGTTATCTCTACACACCAATACCTCTATTTTAAATAGATCAGTTTGTCTCACTAAATAGCTCCTCAATTTCTCCCTTGTCTAAAGCAACACAGAACAAGGATACTTCGTGGGCGTGTTCTCCTACTTTAGCTCCCACACCGGACAAGTATTCCCATCTATCTGATATGTCCGTTAGTTGTTCTCCGTTGATCTCCACTGCTGCTATCTTACCCTTCACGCTATGGGGCATTTCATAAGGACTAGTGAAAGCTTTCAGTTTGCTAGGAACGTGTGTGTTGTACCCAAAGGTGTGACGCGCAGTTTCAAAGGCTGCCATAAAACAATACACAGGACTCTGCTCCGTCATCTGCATGACGTACACTGGCTGTAAGTTAGCTGTCTCTTCGTAATCTTCTTGTAAAGTTTTGGCTCGTGCAAGGTACTCTATTGCTTTGTCCTTCGCATGTACTGTTTCTACAAGTTGTTCTGAAGAATCACCACTAATAATCCGGGCCAAAGAGTTTACGAACGGCAGTGCTTTCTCTACAGTATAAGCCTTGCCCTTTAACCCTTCATAGTCACTGAGTGTGGTATCATGCCTCAAGTCGAATATAAACTGACGCGCCAACTCTATGTAATCACCCAAGTCACGTTCCAACATCTTCTGTGCATAACCTGCTAAATCATTTCGGTGGAAGAGCACCTTCTGCATGTGTATGAAGGTGATATGAGGAAGCCCCATGACTAGCTTGATTGCTTTGTTCATATCATTAGTCTGAGTTGAACGTCTCTCAAACAGATGATAGGGGCTAGGGCATTCTGGAAGTGCTCTTTCCTTACGGATAAAAGGGGAAGCCACGTAGTACCTCAAAGTGGGTGTACCCAGATCATTCTCTACAAAACTAGTACCCACAATAGCATTGTAAAAGGGCGCATCCTTGTGTCTTATGCACAGCTCAGTAAACCCACCACTCCAATCATCTATCGTTACATACTTACTTTGTTTGTGGTCGTTGGATACCAAGCACGTAGGTTCAATAACATGATTAGGTAACTTGTCCTTGAGTGCATAGTAAAGATCGGCAATGCCATCATCTCTACCCATGTTAGCTCTGAGCAACTGAAGTCCCTCTTCCTGAAACAACTTCCATATTCTGTTGTTATCAGGATTGAAGTACCCCAAGGTATGATGCGTGTCATACTTGAGTGCTTGCTCTTGCACAGAGTTCAGTTGATAACGTAAATCCAATTCATTCATCATCGTTCTCCTCAAATAGTTACATCAACTTTTTTGTTGTTAGTAGGAACTGCATTGGGATTGTTCAGGATGCCCCACAACACAGGACAGTCCCAAAGCCCATCACCCCATCCACCCCAGATGTAACCATCGGTTAACACAATTGCACCTTCGGGTTTGATGTTGTGTTGCTCCATGTAAAGAGGGATACAGTTGGGTGATGTACCGCCTCCGCCCTCCGCACCTTGCTGCATAGTTGTGTTAACTAGTTCTGATATAGGTGCGTGTCCTTGACCATAGACTTCATATCTACGGATCTCAGTGTCCCAGAACAAAAGGTGTACCTTGTTCACTGATACTGTCTCCAAGATGTTACGGACAATAGATAGGAACTTCGATAATACCTTCGCGTTGCAACAACTACCTGAAGTGTCAATCGCAACTAGTACATCCTTAAGACTGTCCTGTATTGCAGTGGGACGAATGATGTCCATGTGCAAGTACCGCTTGTTAGGTTTGCGGAACGTGGCATCTTCTCCAACACCGAACGTTGTCACCATCCACTCTTGCAAGATGGAATCCCACGGTATCTTCACAGCAACTAGATCAGCGATGTTCTGGTTCTTGGGTTTGCCAGACTTCTCGGCAGCAAGTAGACCCTGACGTATCGCCTCGGTAGTTTCATCATCCAAGTCCTTCTGTTCTTGCTCGGTCAGTTCTCTAAACTTCTCGACACCATGTTCATCAAAGCCACCGGAACCTTCACCGTCACCTTCCTTACCCCCCTGACCTCCTTGTCCTTCCTTGTACATATCTTCCCACACCTGTACTTCTGTCTTGCCCTTGTACTTGGCGTCATAGATGTGCGGTTCAGGCAACACAGCAAACTTGTCGTGTGCATTCTCTTCTGTGATCTGGATGTTGATCACCATGTCCCAAACTACATTGGACAGTTGTGAGTCTTTCTCCCACATCCACATAAGAGAGAGCATGTGCCGTCTGAATATGTGCGCCAATTCATGAACAATCACCCCACGAATTTCGGCATCGGTAAGTTTTGTTATGAACTCCCTGCCAAAGTAAACGTTACGTCCATCGGTGTATGCTGTGGGGAAATCATCAACGATTTTAAACTCCCCCAGTTGTGCTGTTCCTGCAAGACAACAATACCTATCGTCCTCAAGTACTTGGCACAGTCCTCGGTATAACCGATCTTCTTGTGTTATCTCTGCTAATGCAAACATCGTTAGTCTCCTTATGCCTTACCAAACAATATGACATTCTGCTCTGCCCACTTCTGATACTGCTCATTGCGTGCTAGCACCTTAGTGCCATGATAGCCTTTCACGTTAGCACCCATACCAAACACCGCTTGGTCTACCTTAGTGAACTCACCCGCACTTTCTCGCATGAGGTATTTCATCCACGGCGCGGCCAATTCTTTTCTCATGTTCTTGAGAGACTTCGCCATCAATAACGCACGAGCTGCACCACCATTGGGTATCTTGGCCGTCATGGGTGTGTTGATGATATCTTCCTCTGTGGGCAAGTCCTTCTGGAGAGAGAAGTAAGTCAACATGTCAGTCGCTGCTTTCGGCCCAACTACACCTGCCAATTGGCACTTGAGGTTATGTTTCAGACTCTTCTCAACATCATTAGAGAAGTGCCCCCCACTGACCGCATTAGCGATACGCTCGTCATATAGATAGAAGTAATCGGAAGCGTGCGCCATCGAACGGCCAGTGACGAAAGCAACAGGGGGTTCAGGGGTGCGGGGATCGTAGATTTCAGGATGCTCAGAGTTACCTTGATGGTCAAGGTTATGCTCCAAGAATGATTTGAATATGAAGCTATTGTCGTTAGCGTAGCCAATAACAAACTCGTGTATGGCATTAGGGATCGCCCACTGCAACCATTCCATTTTGGTAGGGACAGAGACAGTAGCAATACGACAGCGATTCCGACTGTGTGCTTGCAACACATCACCCAGACCTTCCGCTGCCATGTTAGTTGCCGCATACACAATGGACTTGTCCGACAGTTTCAATCCATTGGCAGTCTTACGCTCATACAGGACACGCAATATGGCATTGAAAGCAGAGCGCGGCATCTTACCGATCTCATCAAAGAAGATAACAACATCCTTACCCAGTTGCTCCAGATGCATACCAAGTTCTTCATGAGGTACTGTAGTAAACGTCTCTCCGGTATCTGAATACTTGATCATATAGAAGTCACCGGAATCGGACTTGGTAGTGCCATCAATGTAGATAAACACATGGTCTTTCAGTGCAGGTTTTTGCTTGAGCAAGTTCAGGGATTCAGTCTTACCCCATCCCATGCCGCCCTGCATGATGATAGTCCACTTGTGTCCTATATCCGCAATGTCGTCTACTAGTTGCGTCATAGGCACAGCAAAATCAAATAGTGTATTTTTATTAATACTCATAAAAGGTTCCTTAGTTAGTTAGTTAGAAGTTTAAAGTTGGTAGTTTCTTAAGTATCGCGTCCACTTGTTCTTTAGTATCAGCACGCAAGGTATCCGATGCTTTCAACTGCTCAGTGTTAACTGAGGACAACAAGTTTCTGAGATTAGATTGTAAATTTGAAATCTCCACGTCATTGTGGACGTTACATATATCTAGCTGATCGACTAGGTTCAGCACATTGGTTATCAAGGTTCCATGAAAGGATTTGCACTTCGTTCTAGGTTGCCGCTTCAAATCCTCATTGACCTCACGGTCAGTTAGTTGGTCAGAAACCCTGCCTATCTTCTCCACGAGTGCCTCCATCACCGTCTCAAGCGTACGTTTCATACGCATATTAGCTTTCTCTGTGTAAGTATCTTGCAGCTCTTGCAGGGTATCCGCTTCTAGCTCCCCACGAAAATCGGCTTCGATGGGTACGGGGTCTCGGTGGAAATCCCATGACAACTTATAGGCACGCAAGTCCTCCACAGTGGGATACTCATGCTCGTGATAGTCTGCGCCTAGTTCCAGTTGCGCGGCGGCCATCTGTGCAGGGTAGTCTTTTAGAAAGGCATCCTTGTGTCGTTCCATCTCGGTGAATACATCTAGCACACCATTGTATATATCAAGGATTTTCTCATTAGGGCACAGGAAGCGTCCTTGAGAGTAAGGGGGGCAGCTATTGCGAATAATAGTTCTCGCGTCATTGCCGAGTGAAACAATCGCTTTCAGGTGTGGACTGTTCACAAGTACTTTGTGTATGTCATGGCGACCTTCTTTCGCACCCCGCGCCTTGGAATACTCTGCCGCCGCACGTTTGTCTTTCCTGCGAAAAGAAGGTATATGCACCTCCACAGACACAAGCCTAGCACAAGCGGATAACCGCTCCATAGGACTCAGTGTCTCATTTACATTGTCATTATCCATCATAGTCTCCTCAAGTAATTAATTAGATTATGGATTATTACAGTTTGGTTTAGTTATATCAAGTTATTGGTACTATTCATGCTGCATCTTTTGCATTGTGCTGCAATACAAATCTTCCCAATCCTGCGCTAGTTTACGCGCCACTCTCCCATGATCATGCTCATGCTTTACTAGATACATGAGCTGTTCTTTGCTGAGTTTCTTAAGGGCAGCATCACTCATTCCAATAGAATCCCGAACCGGATCAGGATCGTCTGGTTCTAGTGTCGCTATGGAATGTCGAGAGTCAGGCAAGCGTCCGACATGAAGTACACGCATGTCAGGGTAGTGACGTTTCACAAATTCTTTTGCTGCATCTCGTGGGCCGTCAAAGTCAAACTTGTCTTGGTCGTACCTATCTACTACAAGTTCATCATCATCAGTGTCCCAGAATCCCTTATCCAATACCGCCCACTCTCTGGTAAATATTTCTTGACCCTCATGGTCACGATCAGAATAAGTGTCGTATCTAATTAGTAGAACAATCATTGAGAACCCTCCTCTCTAGGCAATCACCCAATCTGTGTACAAAATACAGGACTACATGACTGCCTGTTGAACCCCGCATTTTTTCCACTTGTGGGTTTAAGGCACGAGGGTAGTCGGTTTTAGTTTTGTTTTTCACCGGAAGAATCCTCCCTTGTTGTTGATACCACGCAGTTCAGCGGCGTTAGCTGGAACCATGTAGTTCGATTTATGAAGGGGTACTACTGTGTGCTTGCGCTGTCGTGCTTCTTTCTCTCCACAAGTTACACAAGTTGTGTACCCCAGTTCTGCTCGGCGGCGGTCATACAACACACCGCACACTGAGCATCCTTCTTCAGTTACTAGCTCTTGCTTCACACGTCCCATGCTTGCCCCTTGATGTCGTCTAGGAACAGGTCAGTAGAGGTGTCAGGGTCAGCGTCAAAGCCGAACCTTGTCTCGCTGTCGAATCTCTCAATCAATGCCGCGCCGCAAGTAGTGGTGATACGTACTACTGTGTCTAGCGTGCCATCATCAAGAAGGTCAACGTCAACTACATTACTTAAGTTATCCATTGATACTTTCCTCAGTTGGTGACTATCTAAATTAGATAATCGATTAGTAAAAGCGCACGTCCCTGTGCCGACACACAACCCATGTGACTATCTAAATTAGATAATCAAAATACAACAAGCTGCAATGCAACTCCAATTATTATATATGATAGCAAAGAACATAATAAATGTCAAGTAAAACAAAGAGTTACACATAAAAAAGTTTTAAGTGGAATTAAGCTATAAACAACTGCATGAAACAGCATGAAAGTGAAGTCTTAAGATGGCAAGAAGTTGTGGAGATATAAAAAGGTTACAAAAGTTACAAAAGTAACTTTTTTTTGGTGAAAAAATCCTTATAAAACAACTGTGTAACTTTTGTAACTTTTGTACCTTTTTAAACAATAGGTTTGGAGATTATGGCGCAGACACTCTCTTGACAACAAGTTTGAAATAACAGTGTTAAAAAAAGTTCAGACCTATTATTTATAAATAAAAAAGTTACAAAAGTTACATTACAGTTTAGTTAAGTAATTTATATATTAAAACAAACAAGATTAATTTGCCTTTCTACAAGAAACCCACGTCAAACTGCAAAAGACTGCTGTAACTTTTTCAAGGTTTCAAAAAGGTTACAAAAGTTACAAAAGTTACAAATGCATTTCTACGCAAAATTAGGGGTTTTTGCGGCAAGCCGAGGGAGAACTGGCGTCAGACCCCATTATCTAATTTAGATAGTCACATGCGTCAGGTCGAATTTTGTGGGGGGCAGCACAGCTTTGGGGGGCAAGGCAGCACGCCGAGCGGGAACTGGCATCTTTTTG